>JGI24723J26617_10000165_pt1 | contig 68510 bp, 64 predicted proteins | sample Cruoilmetagenom6_FD_26617 | JGI IMG/M metagenome (IMG submission 26617) | reverse complement strand
AAAGAAAAAAGGAGGCCAGGTAAAAATGGAGCGCGTCATGCGCGAAGAAAAATTTGAAGCATGGGAAGCATTTGTTTGCTCGGCCTAGCTACTTATTTCGCTAAATTTCGCTGATTTACTAACGCCATAATCTCTTCAGGCGAAAGGTAATACTTAATAATTCGCGATTTATACCGGTGATCAATCTCAGCATGGTTTAAAATAAAATCCTTTGTTTTTAAGATATACTCTTCCATTCCTTGCGCTACGGCAAATTGATCAGCGGCTCGTTCAGCCGCAATGATATAGCGATCTGCCAAAAGGTACTTGATTCCAAAAGTAATCAAATTGAAGGTTGATCGTTGTTCGTAATCTAAAATATGCCCCAACTCATGCCCTATCCATCCTATAAGAATATCAGTGGGTAATTGCTTTGTTAAAAATTGCTTTCCTGAAATTTTAAAGCGTTCACTTATAAAGATATTATACTGTCTAAACGACTTGCCAAATAGAAGGGATTTAAGTGCTGGCTGGGCCTGCATGGTTGAGTGTTTAATCTCTTTTTTAAATTTGAAGTGTATCTTGGTTTGCGCTAATTGTGGAAAATATGACAATGCCAATTTTACCTCTTGTTCAATCGCTTTGGGAATAACTTTTGTTTCAAACATTATAACGGACTAATTTAGATTTAACTGCGAATTGTTTTGTACAATTCACATTACTGCAATGAAATGTTGTGCTTACATCGCTCTATTTAGGAGACCATAAGGTACCATAAGCAAGCACGAAAGTTGTGCTATAATGAAAAATAATATAACGCTAACTTTACATCAAACGAGGTGATTAACCTACCTTTGCATTTTTAAATACTATGGAATTATCAAAAGTTAAATTAGTTGTTTCAGATATGGATGGAACCCTGCTCAATGGATCTCACGAGGTGAGTCCACTATTTTTCTCCCTTTTCTCTGAGCTAAAAACCCATATTCATTTTGTAGCTGCAAGTGGGAGGCAATATTTTAGTATTGCCAATAAATTAACACCAATTTTTGATGACATCACCATTGTTGCGGAGAACGGAGGGCTGGTTAGCAGGCGAAATCACGAGTTATTTTCTTCACATCTCTCCAAAGCCACCGTCAATTCTTTACTCCCCAACATACGTAAAATCCCCGGAGCTGATATCATTTTGGCTGGTAAAAAAGCCGCCTATGTTGACAGTAAAGATCCTGCATTTTTAGCCATGTTTACCGAATTTTACTCCACCTACAAAAAGGTGGATGATTTAACTAATGTAGACGATGAGATTATGAAAATTGCGCTTTATCATCCAGAATCATCAGCGCGTTTTATCCAGCCTTTCATGCAAGATCTGGGCCCAAACTTACAAGGTAAAATATCCGGACCGAACTGGCTAGACATTGCTGATGTTCGGACAAACAAAGGCGTTGCCATTTCGCTTCTTCAAAAAGAATTGGCAATAAGCAAAGAAGAAACTATGGTGTTTGGTGACTACCTCAACGATGTTGAAATGTTACAGCAAGCCCATTTTAGTTACGCCATGCAAAATGCCCATTCGAGTGTTAAAGCCATTGCCAACTACCATACAGAAAGTAATCTCAATTTAGGTGTAGAAACAGTTCTTGAAAAACTATTGACCGCAAAAAAATAAAGGGAGTAACGTAATGTACTCCCTTTGTATAAAATAGTAGTCAACTATTAATAATAGGTAAAACGTCTTACTTGAGCTATGTGCTTCGCTAAACGTATCACTTGATGACTATATCCATATTCGTTATCATACCAGATGTACAACACAATATTCTTTCCATCTTCGGTAGCAATGGTTGCATTACTATCAAAAATAGCTGGAGCCGATGTGCCAACGATATCTGAAGAAACCAATTCATTACTTAACGAATATTGAATCTGTTCTACTAAATCTCCTTCTAAAGCATATTTTTTCATGACCGCATTAACAGCTTGTACGCTTGCCGTACTTTCTAGATGAAGGTTAAGGATGGCTAATGATCCGTTTGGAACCGGTACGCGAATTGCATTAGAAGTTAATTTCCCTGCCAAGGCTGGAAGTGCTTTTGCCACCGCTTGACCTGCTCCTGTTTCAGTAATTACCATATTTAATGCAGCTGCTCTACCTCTACGATATTTGCTATGCATATTATCTACAAGGTTCTGGTCATTTGTATAGGCATGAATCGTTTCTAAATGTCCGCTAATAATTCCAAAACTATCTTCAATCACCTTTAATACGGGTGTGATCGCGTTTGTAGTACAAGAGGCTGCCGAAAAAATATCCACCTCATCTGGATTGTGATCTAAGTGGTTTACTCCATGTACAATGTTTGGAACACCTTTGCCCGGTGCAGTTAATAATACTTTGCTGGCACCTTTACTGGTAAGGTGTCTTGCCAAAGCCACATCGTCTCTAAACGCTCCGGTATTATCAATAATTAATGCGTCTTTTATACCGTACGCAGTATAATCAATTTCTTCTGGACCACTTGCAGAAATCATATGCACTGTGGTGCCGTTAATGATAAGCGATTTGGTTGCCAAGTCTGCTTTAACCGTTCCTGGAAATACACCGTGAACAGAATCATTTCTCAACAAGGATGCTCTTTTTTCTAAAACTGTTTCGGTAACCTCACCACGTGTTACAATAGCGCGTAAACGCATTTGCTTTCCTTTACCGGTTCTGGTCATCAATTCTCGAGCTAACAATCTTCCAATTCTACCAAAACCGTATAATACTACATCTTTTGGGGCTATTTCAGTTGATTTTTCAGCTCCTTTTAATTTCGCTGTCACGAAGTTGAGCACATTTTCTTCGTCTTCGGCTAGGTGAAATTCATAGGCTAATTTCCCAATATCAAGCTTTGCGGGTGGTAAGTTTAAATCTCTAATTGCTCTAGAAATTTCAACCGCATCAAATATTGAGATTGGTTTTTGAACAAACTCACTTGCATATTCTACCAGGTTAAGAATCTGGCTAACATTGCAATTAATCAATTGATTTCTGAACAATACCAATTCAATTGAATTGTCATACCATAAATCGCTTGTAATTTTAATAAATTCTACCGTAGCTTTTCGTCGATCTGCTTGAAAGGCCAACTCTTTTTCATACGTGTCTTGTGTAGGCATTTTTTTTGTTTAAAGGTTGTATATTTTTTCGCAAAAATACTACTTTAAAGGACTAATACACAAAGTATTTTACAAAAAAAATCCCTTTGTTTGACAAAGGGATTTCTTTCGGGTTTATGTGGGCTTATTGATTGACCATTATGGCAATATAATCAACAAATCCCTCTTTATTTAACAGTTGAATATTTACAACTTTACCTTTATTCTTTCTAAGGGCGCTCTCAACTTCCTTCACATCACTAACTTTATCTTCCCCTATTCTTAAAATAACATCTCCTGCATTCACTTTTTCTTTTAACACATTATTTCTCAATTTTACAATCTGTACACCAAAATTAAGACGGTATTCTTCGGCTAATGACTTTGGTATTTTCTTTAAATCACCTAATAGGTATTTAGAGAAATCCAATTCTTCCACTTTATCTTTTCCAAATTGGTTACCGAGTTTTACCGTGAACTCTTTTTGTTCTCCTTCCCTCAACACCTTCACTTTGATCACATCTCCAGGTCGTTTGGCACTAAGAAACCCTTCTAAATTGGCGTACTTATCTACGTTTACTTCATCCAAACCAATAATGATATCATTGATTTTAAGTCCGGCTTGACGTGCACGACTGTTGGCGCTAAAATCTTTGATCAACACGCCTTCACTTTCACTAATTCCAAGTTCTTTAGAGGTTGCGCTATTAATTTCAAGCGGTATAATTCCTAAATAAGCTGTTTTTACATCACCATATTCCATCAAGTCTTCAATCACTTTCTTGGCAATATTTGAAGGAACGGCAAAAGAATACCCCACATACGAACCGGTTTGTGATGAAATGGCGGTATTTATTCCAATCAATTCTCCTCGCGCATTGACCAAGGCTCCTCCACTATTTCCAGGATTTACGGCCGCATCAGTTTGAATAAAAGATTCAATCATTCTATTTCTACTACCCGCCAGGTGAATGTCTCTACCTTTTGCACTAACAATTCCTGCCGTTACAGTAGACGTTAAGTTAAACGGGTTTCCTACAGCTAACACCCATTCTCCTACCTGAACATTGTCTGAATTTGCAAACGTAATAAAAGGTAGTTTCTCTGCTTCAATTTTTACCAAGGCAATGTCTGAACTCGGGTGGGTACCTATAATTTGTGCCTTGTACGTTTTATTATTATTTAATGTAATTTCAATTGCTGAGGCACCTTTAATCACGTGATTATTGGTAACGATATACCCATCTGGTGATATAATCACCCCTGAACCTGTGCCTACTAATTCTTGTGCTCGTCCCCCTCCAAAAAAAGATTCTAGGGAATTTGGTGTATACGTTGTGGTATTCTTAACATGCACTACTGCATTTAAGGTTTCGGCGGCCGCCTTAGTAAAGTCGGTAGCTTCCGCCTCGTACGTCGTTGCAGGTACATATTTGGTCTGAATGATTTTGCTTGACTCAACCGTATTTGGGGTTGACCCTGCTTGATAATTTTGTGAGAAATAAAGAAATCCTGATAATGTAAGGACCCCTCCTAACATAGAGGCCGCTACTAAACTTAGTGTTTTTTTCATAATTATACTTTTATTTATTTCAAATTCGGTAATTAAATCCGTGTTAGCTAACAACCAAAATTAAGCCATTATTATCACTGTCAAAGCACTTTAACTATACTTTAACAACACTTTTAACGGCATCTTAACAAAATCGGTAACGAAATTATTAATCCTTTAATACGCTCAAAAAAATACTACCTTTGTGGTATGCAAATACGCTTTAAAAAATACCAAGGTACTGGAAACGATTTTATCATGATTGATAATCGCAAGGGAGAATTCCCCAAAGATAATAAGACCTTGATTGAACGATTATGTGATCGAAAATTTGGAATAGGTGCCGATGGCTTAATTTGCCTTGACTCCTCACAAAAACACGACTTCACTATGGTTTATTTTAATGCTGACGGTGCAGAAGGGTCTATGTGTGGTAATGGTGGGAGATGTTTGGTTGCGTTTGCAAGAGACCTTTGCATCATCAATTCAAACACTACGTTTGATGCAATTGATGGTCTACACCATGCGAGTATAGTTAATGGCATAGTCAGTTTAAAAATGGTTGATGTACGAGAAGTAGAAGAACATCCCACGCATTTATTTTTAAATACAGGGTCTCCGCATCACGTTACTTTCGTGGAAGACCTAGCTAAGTTCCCTGTTGTTGAAAAAGGACGGGAGATACGGTATGGAGCTCCTTATTTTGAGGAAGGAAGTAATATTAACTTTGCCGCCCAAATTAATGAAAACACATTTGACGTTAGAACGTACGAACGCGGTGTGGAAGATGAAACCCTTAGTTGTGGCACTGGAGTCACCGCAGTAGCTATTGCTGCTCATAAGGCAAATAAAACCCATGGAGCAACCATCAATCTCAACACACTTGGGGGAACATTAGTAGTCTCGTTTACAATTGAAAACGAACATTATAAGGCCGTTACATTAACAGGACAAGCAACCTTCGTCTTTGAAGGACAAATAGAAATTTAATGCAAAGCTTAGAAGGAAAACATATTAGATTGCGTGCTTTGGAGGTAAATGATTTAGCCTTCTTATATCAAATTGAAAACGACGAGCAGTATTGGGAGGTCAGCAATACGCATAAACCCTTTTCTAAGCATGTACTTCAGCAATACCTGGCCAATGCTTACCAAGATATTTTTGAAGCAAAACAGTTACGTTTGGTTATTGTGACCCATGATAATGAAGCGGTTGGCTTTATCGACCTATTTGATTTTGAGCCACATCACCAACGTGCCGGAATTGGAATCCTAGTCCAGGCCGAACACCAAGGTGAAGGATATGCCAAAGAAGCTCTAGCGGTATTAATTAGGTATGCGTTTAAGCACCTGCCCATTCACCAACTTTTTGCAAATATCACAACTGACAATAAAATCAGTATAAAGCTGTTTAAAAAAAATGGATTTAAAGAGGTTGGAGTAAAAAAAGAGTGGATTGCCACTCCAGAAGGCTTTAAAGATGAACTTCTATTGCAATTAATTAAGAAATGAAAAAAAAGATAGGATTACTTATTGGCGTACTATTCCTTATTGGAGCGTACTATGGATATACCTTTTACGAGCGAATTTACGGGGCTAATGTAAAAGAGAATACTGCACTTTTCATTCCTTCCGAAGCGACTTTCGACGAGGTAGTAGCTTTGGTTCAACCTCACCTCAATGACCCGAAGGGATTTGAATGGGTTGCGAAAAAGAAAAAATACGATCGAGCTATTAAGTCAGGTAAATTTGAAATTAAAAAAGGAATGAATGCCAATGCCTTGATTAATTTACTTCGAAGTGGCAAACAAGCTACGGTTAATCTTACCTTTAACAATCAAGATAGTTTAGAAAAATTAGCCGGACGACTCGCAGAACAACTCGAAATTGATTCGCTAACCATTTTAACCTCATTAACGGATCGAAGTTTTTTAGCTGAACATGATTTTAATCCCCAAGATGTCCTCAGCATTTTCATTCCCAATTCGTATGAAGTTTATTGGAATACATCTGCCGAAAATTTACGAAGCAGAATGCTCAAGGAGTACAATCGATTTTGGAATGAAGACCGTTTAGCGAAGGCGAAAGCGCTAAATATGACTCCACATCAAGTAAGCACGCTAGCGTCTATAGTTCAAAAAGAAACTTCCAAAATTAGTGAGCGACCAACGGTAGCCGGACTCTACCTTAACCGCCTACGTGACGGATGGGCACTACAGGCGGATCCGACCATTATTTTTGCTTTAAAACAAAAAAACGGGCAAGATTTTGAGGTAAAACGCGTATTAAATGCAGATCTCAGTATTGATTCCCCCTATAACACCTATGTACATACGGGCTTACCTCCTACGGTTATTTCTATGCCTGATATTTCAAGTATTGACGCTGTGTTAAATCCAAAACAACACGACTACTATTATATGTGTGCAAGTATTACTGATATCGGCTCACATGAATTTGCCCGAACTTTAGCGCAACATAATGTCAATGCTTCAAAATACCAGCGATGGGTGTCAAAACAAGGGATTAAGCGATAATGAAACGGGCTTGGGTATTGCTGTTAACCATGACCTTGTTTTCAGGGGCATCCCCCATTTGGTCACAACAAAGTTGGCTTGAACCCGCAGATACCTTAAATCCCAAGCGCATAAAAACCGTGTATATCACAGAAGCTGCCCTTACGGCGGCAACCCTGATTGGAATTCAACAATTGTGGTATGCTGATTACCCAAAATCATCCTTTCACACCATTAATGATGCAAACCATTGGTTACAAATGGATAAGGCCGGTCATGCCTTTAGTGCCTATTATATTGGAAAGATTGGAATGAATTCCTTAGCCTGGGCAGGTGCATCGCAAAAATCGCAACTCCTGTATGGAGCCACCTTGGGCTTTGCATTTTTAACGGCTGTTGAAGTTATGGATGGCTATTCGGAAGAATGGGGGTTTTCGACCACTGACATGCTAGCCAATGCTACAGGCACGGCTTTATTAATAGGCCAAGAACTATTGTGGCAAGAACAACGAATACAAGTTAAGTACTCTTTTCACCAAACCCGTTTCGCTACACTTCGCCCCGAACGCCTAGGCGAAAATTTCTTAGCGCAGACACTTAAAGATTATAATGGACAGACCTATTGGCTTTCTGCTAACCTCTGGTCTTTTGCAAAATCGAGCAAACTCCCTCGTTGGTTAAATTTAGCCGTTGGATATGGTGCCAATGGATTACTTTATGGAGATACCCACACACAACCAGAAATTACAACTTTTTCTATTCCTTCACGAGAACGACAATTTTACCTCAGCCTTGATATTGACTTATCTAAGATAAAAACCCGCTCTAAATGGCTAAAAACCATCTTAAATACGGTGAACTTTATTAAGATTCCGGCTCCAACACTTCAATTATCAACCAAGGGAAAACCCAAACTACACCTGCTTTACTTCTAAGGCACTTATTTACAGATTATTATATAATTTGTATCTTTGCAGTGGCAATAAAATAAAATTTGTATATTTGCCGGCTAAATTTATCCAATCTAACTATTGGATTAAACTAATGTAATGAAAAAGAAAGTTCTTAAATTATCTGGGATAATTACGGTACTTTTTATCGTAACAACCGGATTTAAAAGTTGGACAAACGCTATTACGTCCTACGAAGTGATCTATAATTTACCCTCGGTAAATTATCATGCGACAGTATCGCAAGAGATACTGGAACCCGCTCCTTACACGCCCATTATGACTCCCCTTACGGGAAATTCATTTATCGGATTTAAGGAAGCGTTAGGCTTTAAAGAATCTCAAGGCAAGTATCATGTGATTAATACCTTGGGTTATTTAGGAAAGTATCAGTTTGGGAAATCTACCCTCAAACGCTTTAACATTTACAACACGAGTGAATTCTTAAAGGATTCTAAATTACAAGAAGATGCCTTTTTGGCCTTGTGCTCAGTGAATAAGTGGATTTTAATTAGAGACATTAAACGTTTTGTTGGTAAACGTATAAACGGTACCATCATTACTGAATCAGGCATTTTAGCTGCAGCTCATTTAGCTGGTGCGGGAAATGTAAAGCGGTATTTACGCAGTTATGGTTCAGAACAGTTTGAAGATGCATATGGGACTAGTATTAAATACTACCTCAAGAAATTTGCAGGCTTTGACACCTCCATGGTAGAAGCCAATAAAACACCAGAATTATAATTCTGTATCAACAGTTAAAAAAATCCTCAACAAACGTTGGGGATTTTTTATTTTCGATGTATAATGAATATTGCGGGACGCTTGTGAAAGCTGGTTTTATGTTTTTTCCAGCGGTCTACGGTCATGGTTTTAATATATTCCGTTTGCAAGCTAATATCTACCGCCACACAGAGCAAGGTGTTTCCCGCAAGCAATTGAAGTAAATCTGCCAACAATTTATCGTTGCGATAGGGCGTCTCAATAAAGATCTGCGATTGTTGTGTGTCATGCGATAATTTTTCTAAACGTTTGATTTGTGCTTTCCGCGCTGACTTTTCAATTGGCAAATAGCCATTAAATGCAAAGTTTTGACCATTCAAACCAGAACTCATCATCGCCATAATAATGGACGAAGGCCCCACCAACGGGACAACACGAATATTCTTTTCATGTGCCAAATGCACAATTGAAGCTCCAGGATCAGCCACAGCAGGCACGCCTGCTTCAGACAAGAGCCCAATATTTTCTCCCGTATCACAACTATTCAAATAATTACGCGTTTCCATTTCATCGGTATACTTATCTAACAAGTAGATATGAAGAGAAGCCTGTGATTTTTTGGGCGTAATTTTTTTTATAAATCTACGTGCAGATTTTTCATTTTCTACAATAAAATGACTTGTCTTTTCTACAATATGTTTTACAGACATAGGCAAAACTTCTAAAGGCTCTATTTCACCTAAAGTCGTTGGTATAAGGTATAGTTTTCCTACGCTTGACATACTTAGATTTTTTTTGCAATTACTTCGCAGGCCTGATCTAACATTTGAAATACCTGCTCAAACCCGTTATCGTTGTAGTACGGATCTGGAACGTCTACATTTTCATTTGGAAAAAGCTCATTGAGAATCATTCTTACCTTTTGGTGATGAGCCTCCGTTTCAGCCAAACTCAACACGTCTCTTCGGTTGGAGTTATCCATCACATAAATATAATCGTAGCGATCAAAATCTGCCTTTTTAAATTGTCTACACCGTTGATCTGTAATATCAATTCCGTGTTTTTGAGCCACGGCAATAGATCGAGCATCAGGGAGACCACCTATATGGTAACGCCCAGTTCCAGCTGAATCTATAAAATAACCTTCGCCAGTAAGCTTTGATTTAAGGATGCCTTCCGCTAAGGGAGAGCGGCAAATATTGCCCAGGCAAACCATTAAGACACGTGTCATGATGGAATTAGATTAAAACGACAGTTTTTTAGTGATGTCGTCTACATATTTTCTGAATTGCTTATCCGTTTCTGTTAGATTATCTACTGTTTTACATGCGTGTAAAACCGTAGCGTGATCTCTTGAACCTATTTGAGAACCAATACTTGCCAATGATGCTTTGGTCATTCGTTTTGCAAAATACATCGCAAGTTGTCTGGCTTGAACAATATGTCGTTTTCTTGTTTTAGACTGGAGGGTAGTCACATCCATTTCAAAGTATTTAGACACAACCTTTTGGATATAATCTATAGAAACCTCGCGCTTGGTATTTTTGACAAATTTATCAACAATCTGCTTCGTTAAGGATAAGGTAAATTCTTTTCTATTAAACGATGCCTGTGCAATCATTGAAATCAATACACCTTCTAATTCACGAACATTCGTTTTAATGTTTTTTGCAATATACTCTACAATCTCCTCTGGCATTTCTACGCCATCTCTAAATAACTTTTTATGTAAAATAGAAATTCGCGTTTCATAATCAGGTGGCATTAATTCAGCTGATAACCCCCATTTAAAACGAGAGAGTAAGCGTTGCTCAATATCTTGCATGTCAACAGGTGCCTTGTCAGAAGTCAAAATTACCTGCTTACCATTTTGATGCAAATGATTAAAAATATGGAAAAATACATCCTGAGTACCTGATTTACCAGACAAGAATTGAACATCGTCTACAATAAGTACATCAATCATTTGGTAGAAATGAATAAAATCATTTCTTGTATTCCCTTTTACAGAATCGATATATTGCTGCGTAAATTTTTCAGCGGAAATATACAAGACTGTTTTTTCAGGATATTTATCTTTAATCTCAACACCAATAGCATGAGACAAGTGCGTTTTACCCAAACCAACTCCTCCATAAATTAGTAAGGGATTAAAAGAGGTCCCTCCCGGCTTGTTGGCCACAGCCATACTTGCTGAACGCGCTAAACGGTTTGAATCTCCTTCAATAAAACTATCAAAGTTGTAATTTGGATTTAACTGTGATTCTATTTTAACCTTTTGAATTCCAGGAATAATAAACGGATTTCTCAATTCACGCTTATCAATCTCTAAAGGAACCGTGATTCCTTGAGAATTAAAAGGTTTTCTATTTGAACTTGGAATTTTAACGGTGTGAGGATTCTTACTACTATATGCATTTTCCATTCTCACATCGTATACTAACTTAGCATCTTCCCCTAANTCTCTTACAAGGGCTACGCGTAATAATTTAATATAATGCTCTTCTAACCATTCATAAAAAAATTTACTAGGCACTTGGATGGTCAACGCCTCACCGGTTATTTTTATAGGCTTAATTGGTTCGAACCAGGTTTTGTAAGCTTGTGGTTTTATATTGTCTTGGATAAAAGACAAACAATTATTCCAAACTGATGTGGCAGTTTTACTCATTCTTAGTTTTTAGTTTTGTTTGGTTAGACTATGGCAAGTTTGTTGGGTTTTCTTGCAATAATTTAGTGATACAAAAATGTGAATATTTTTCATTAAAAAAAAATAAAAACACTGTTGATTCTTAACTTTTTTTTCAGTAAACTAAACCACAAATAAATTGCAAAATATGCTTACACATGAAATTCAATTTAGGGTTCGTTATGCGGAAACAGACCAAATGAGCTTTGTTTATTACGGTAACTACCCTCAATATTTTGAATTAGGTAGAGTTGAATGGCTTCGAAACCTAGGATTCTCTTATAAATCTATAGAAGAGTCTGGAATCATGCTTCCGGTGGTGAATTTAAACATAAATTATCATAAACCAGCAAAATATGATGATTTATTGAGGCTTAAAACAACTTTATTACGCCTTCCTACGGCAAAAATTGAATTTAAATACGAGCTTTACAATGAATCTAATGACTTGTTAACTACGGCAGAAACCACCCTTGTTTTTGTAGATATCCAATCGAACCGCCCCACCAAAGCTCCAGCCGAATTACGCGTTAAATTGGAGGACTATTTTTAAGTCAACACCTTTAATTTTACGAGTCGGGTTGTTAACAACGCCTTTTTAAGTCGTTCAACTAAGGAGGTGCGGATGGCAATTTGAAATTCACAATGAAGTTGCATATCTCGCGCTATAATATGCGCTTCATATTCATGTAAGATTCGTAAAACTTTATCCATTGCGGCATATTCGAAACTGATCTCCATATGAATATCTATGGTTTTTTCAATAATTTTAGCTGTTGCTAGGCTCTCATGAGCAGCATTTCTATACGCGGTTACCAATCCACCTACCCCCAATTTTGTTCCTCCAAAATAACGTACCACTACCACTAAAACATAATCTAGCTCAAAAGACAACAGTTGTCCATAAATTGGTTGCCCAGCCGAATTATTTGGCTCTCCATCATCATTTGCTCTAAATGAATCTCCCATTTTCCAAGCATAACACCAATGACGTGCCTTGTGATGCTCTTCTTTTAAAGCAGTTACAATTTCCTTGACTTCTTCTTCATCTTGGATTGGAAACGCGTAGCCGTAAAACTTACTTCCTCTATCCTTATATAAGGTAGGTGCTGTGGGTGTCGCAATGGTAAGGTAACTATCTTTCATTTTACGGGCTGGATATAATCAAGTTCATTATCCCCAACACGTGTTGTAGTAATGAGCTGTCCATGAATTGCGGGCGCTTTCAACCCTGCTCCAAAATGTACCGCCCCTGTAAATACGTAGGCCTCATCCCATAATTCAGCATCAAGAAAGGACTGTAAGGTTTTAGCTCCACCTTCAATAAGTACAGACTGAATCATTAGGTCATATAAATGCGAACATATTTGGGCCGCTATGGGTTGTGAAAAATCAAGTTGCACATAACGCACACCTTTACGAGCTTCCTTTTCTTTTTCAGTAAACACAATAACCTCTCCTTCGGTGGCAAACAACTTAGATTGCTTAGGAACCCGAAGAGACCTATCAATAAGTACCTTTACGGGATGTTGACCATGCCAGGATCGAACAGTGAGACTCGGATTATCATTTATCGCTGTTGTGGTTCCCACCAACACCGCTTGCTCAGCGGCGCGGAGCTTATGCACCATCTGCTGTGCGTATTCATTGCTAATCCAGTTTGGCCCCTGCTGCGGCTGACTGCGATCCTTATCAAAATACCCATCTATTGTTTGCGCCCACTTCAACACAATAAACGGCCTTTTCTCACGATGGAAGGTAAAAAAACGCTTATTCATCGCTATACATTCCTTCTCCAAAACCCCAACCTCAACATCAATTCCAGCAGCTCGCAATGATGCAATCCCCTTTCCATCAACTTCATCAAACGGATCTACACAACCCACGACGACTTTTTTCAGTGCATATTTCTTAATTAAATTGGTACAGGGGGGAGTTTTACCGGTGTGATTACAAGGTTCAAGACTTACATATAAGGTCGCTTCTTTTAGCTGCTCCTTGTTTTTTACTTGCGCAATCGCGTTTACTTCCGCATGTGACCCGCCGTACGGTGATGTAAATCCCTCCCCAATAATCCGATCCTTATATACAATTACACACCCTACCATTGGGTTAGGACGCGTAAATCCCAATCCTTTTTTTGCCAATTGCAGGCAGCGAGATATGTATTTTTCTTGTATATTCACCCCGCAAAAATAGGATTTTAAAAACAATCACAAAGAGTATGTTACTCAGGAAAATAGAAGCCAAGGATAATGCTCCTCTCAAAGATATTATTCAGTCAACCATTGTAGAATTTGGATTACCAACCTTAGGTACAGCTTATGAAGACGCAGACACATTACACATGTTTGAAGCCTACCAAAAAGAGGGAGCGGTATATTTTGTTCTCGAAGTCGAGACACACGTTGTTGGTGGCGGCGGTATAAAACCTTTAGCTAATGAAGCAAGCAACATCTGCGAATTACAAAAAATGTACTTTCACCCTACCGTTAGAGGAAAAGGCTATGGCCGATTAATGATGGAAACCTGCCTGTCGGCAGCTAAAAATTTAGGCTACGACCAATGTTATATTGAAACCGACTCAAGAATGAAGGCGGCGATCCACCTCTATGAACATTTTGGTTTTAAACCCCTTGACAAGGCACTGGGAGGAACAGGACATTTTTCATGTGAAATTTGGATGATAAAAACATTATAAGTGAATTTAACTACCTTTCGAACCCACTTTGACCAGCAACTGCAGGGAATCTATCCGACAGAGGAAATTCAGTCTTTTTTTCACCTATTAACCCAACATATTTTAACATTAAATCGGATAGACATTGCGTTGTCGTCAGAATTAACCTTAACCACAAGCAATCAGACAGCGTTTACTAATGCCTTAACACGTTTAAAAGAGCAGGAACCCATACAATATATAATAGGACAAACAGAATTTTACGGTCTTCCATTTAAAGTAAATGAAAGCGTCTTAATTCCGCGACCAGAAACAGAAGAATTAGTAGCGTGGATCTTAGAAGAGGCTCCAATTGATCGCCCATTGCAAATCTTAGAGATTGGTACAGGTAGTGGTTGCATTTCCATAAGCTTAGCGCACCACCTCCCTCAGACCGAACTGTTAGCCATTGATATTTCAACTAAAGCCTTAGCACTAGCCCAACATAATGCTAAAAAAAATAATGTTAAGGTTACCTTTGAGCAACGCGATATTTTAACAAATCCTAATTTTGGCGTGCAAAAATTTGATCTTATCGTAAGTAACCCTCCCTATGTACGTGAACTTGAAAAATCAACTATGCACCACAACGTACTTGCTCATGAACCACATTTAGCCTTATTTGTGGAAGATCATGATGCCTTAATATTTTACAAAAGCATTCTGAAGGTTGCGGCGGGCCACCTAACCAAAGAAGGAAGTGTCTTTATTGAAATAAATCAATACTTAGCCAAAGAAACGGCCGCACTATTTTCACGACAAAACTTTGAAACCACCCTACGAAAAGACCTCAACGCTAATCCTAGAATGATTCGGGCGACCTCCTCCTCCAAGGATAGTCTATGAGCTATTAACTATTCCCTAACAGAAGGGTCAAAAAGAGCAGTGAAAGCCCCAAGCAAACCTTTATCAATTTCTTTGCAAAACGCTATCTTTGCAAAATGAGAATAGATATTATCACGGTAAGTCCTGCCTTAATTAAGAGTCCATTTGAACATTCCATCATAAAACGAGGCATAGATAAAGAATTGGTAGAAGTGTATTTTCACGATTTGCGAGCCTATGCCGTAAATGCGTATGGAAAAATTGATGACACCCAATTTGGAGGAGGTGCAGGAATGGTCTTAATGATTGAACCCGTAGATAAATGCATAACTGCGTTAACCGCTGAGCGTCAATACGACGAAATTATATATATGACACCAGATGCGCCAGTTTTAAACCAGCAAATGGCAAATACATTATCCTTAAAGCACAATTTAATGATTCTATGTGGTCATTACAAAGGAGTGGACCAACGCATTAGAGACCAGTATATTACCATGGAAATTTCGATTGGAGATTATGTTCTAAGTGGCGGAGAATTAGGTGCTGCAGTTTTATGCGACAGTGTTATACGCCTCATACCTGGTGTTATTGGCGATGAGACCTCGGCATTAAGCGATTCATTTCAAGATGGACTCTTAGCGCCGCCCATCTATACCAGACCTGCTGAATACAAAGGAATGAAAGTGCCTGAAGTTTTGCGATCAGGTAATTTTAAGAAGATTGATGCATGGAGAGCTGAGCAAGCCATAGAAAGAACACAGCGCATTCGTCCTGATCTATTTAAAGAAACCGAATAAGTAATATACGTACTACAGACAAGCGTTATCAATGCAAAACACACTTACCCTAAAAAACAGCGATACAAGCAAAATACAGATGATTATCAAAAGAAAACAGCAACACAAGAGAAATTGCTGGTTTACCTACCACAACCTCTTCATCGCCTGCCTCACCTTCATCTTCCAAGGCTCCGTCACCGCTTGGTCACAAGAACACCCCATACGTACAGCACCACCCGCTACACATAAAACATCAGTCGAAACCAATGATTCCATCATCATTAATAAACTCAGGCCAAATCCGAAGGATGTTTTTTTTATCAATAAACAGGAACAAGCCGTATTGATTGGTGATAGTATTCAACTTTTGGATAACGACTTAAACCCCATTCAGGGTTTAAAGGAAGGTATTTTTGTTAAGGTTATCGGAGTAAGTTCCAGCCTTCACCGCTATTCAGATGCGGTTTGCGATGGATTTAATTTTGTTAAAATAAGCCTTGGAGATACAGAAGGAATAATTGATGGCCGAAAGATTTATCAACTAGCTGACACGGTAGTTAACCTCGCTAATCAAGCTTCAAAACACGGGTTGATTTTGGTTAAAACCAAGGATTACAGGCAAGATATTAAAGAATGGGACACCGAATTAATCACTTGTGATTTTGCAATTGCACCCTTGGTATGGATAGATCCTAAAACAAAGCAACGAGGCCTGTTTCAATTAAAAAAGGACCCTGCGTTTGAACGAATTACCAAACAGTATGAAGATCGTGATTTCTTGCAATTCGACGGCGACAAGGTCTATGATCGCATCGTAGAAACCATCGTTCAACCGGATGGTGTTTTACTGAAGGTAAAACGAAGTACAAACAAAGAAATTTTACGCTATGAAGTTCTGCTCTCTAAAACAGCGACTGGAGCAACGGCGCATTACCTAAAATAAACACAGGCTACACAAACGGAGTGACACAGCATTGGGGATACCAAGAGGTAGAAAGCCTTAAACTTTTCAGGACCGCAATAAAGTCAAAAACGCCTCATGGGTATGTCCTTGGATTTACGTATAAAGCAACGACAGAGCAACGCCCTAATTCTCCGTTGCTTACCTCGTTTTACTCACCTGTATTTTTTTTAATTTACGGCTTGCGCATTTAAAAAAAGTGTTTACATTTGCAAACCTAAAATTAACCTCTGACGAAAATCGTGTATGTTGATTTTTAGCAATGTTTAAATCAATTATCATGGAAGATTTAGTAAAGTTTGTACAAAACGAATTTGTAACAAAAAACGAAATCCCAGAATTTTCAGCAGGAGATACAATTACCGTATACTACGAGATTAAAGAAGGGGAAAAAAAACGTACTCAGTTTTTTAGAGGAGTAGTCATTCAACGAAGAGGTAGTGGTTCATCAGAAACCTTTACCATTAAAAAAATGTCTGGAACAATTGGCGTGGAGCGTATCTTCCCAATTAACTTACCTGCAATTCAGAAAATTGAAGTTAATAAACGAGGTAAAGTACGTAGAGCTAGAATTTACTACTTCAGAAACTTGACTGGTAAAAAAGCAAGAATCAAAGAAGTTAGAGCTTAAGACACAAACTCGCATTACATAAAAACCCTGTTTCTTCCAGAAGCAGGGTTTTTCTATTAACAATTGTTGATAACACCTCTTGATATGTTATTGATAACTAACCGCTTACGGTTTCACTACCCAGAGAGAAAACAACTATATTTGTACTAGAATTACTTTAATACTGTACATAATGCGTTGTGGCATTCTTCAGAATACCCATTGCACTAAACAGATTAAGGAACATTCAAAAAGAACGTTCTTTTGTTTTTGTTACTTTTTAGTACCCCGAGTATTTAGCATGAATAATTGGAAGGAATAAAAGAAACAAAAACAGGGTTAAGGAGGCACGGTAAGTAAACAGTCACTGACTGTATAAGCATACAGCGCCAAATTAACGAAACAAATAACACAGCGTTGTTTTAACAAATAACGTAGGTGTTGGGTAAAGTCGCACCAAGTAAGTTATCTGTTTCAGCTAAAAGCCATACCAACACTTGTGTTCGTATGGCTTTAGTTTTATCTATGCGTGAGCAATAGTACTCTCCTAATCCACCAGCAACCTGCTACACGTAGCGACGCATTAGCACACAAACCCACTCATTCTCAATACCTTATTAACATTTGTTAATAAATCTTGTTGACAATCGGTTAACAAGTAAAAAAACAAACCTCACTCATAATCAGTCTTTTAGTCTTATTTTAGCTTTTGAATCTATATTCAAATTAAAGCTTCCCCTTTTTGTTTTAGTTTGGAATAACCTATGAGATTAGATTCGACTTTGTATTGAATCTTAGTAAAAAAATACGTGTTTAGCACACAATCCATTAATGATAAAATTTACTAGCAAGTTCAATGTATAAGCACCCTTCGGGGTGCTTTTTTTTGTTGTTTACATTTTACAAAGATTTTAACGGATAAAATCCGATGCTCCTTACTAATTGTCACCTTTAATTCTTAAATTTGTCACTTCAAAATAGTTTCCATTTTTTTAATACAAGAAAACGCACATGTCAAGATCAGCACGTATTATATATACAAAAACAGATGAGGCTCCAGCCCTTGCAACCCAATCTTTTCTCCCTATTGTTAAAGCTTTTACTAAATCATCTGGTATTCAAATCGAAACCAAAGACATTTCACTAGCCGCACGCGTGTTAGCGAATTTCCCTGACTTCTTAGAGGAATCACAAAAGGTGCCTGATGCGCTAGCTGAATTAGGTGAATTGGCAAAACAACCCGAAGCGAATATTATTAAACTACCCAATATTAGCGCTTCTACCCCACAATTAAAAGAGGTAATTAAAGAGCTACAAGCAAAAGGATATGCGCTGCCCGATTTTCCTGACGAGCCTTCAAATGAATATGAAGAAGTCATCAAGTCACGCTACAATAAAATAAAAGGGAGTGCTGTGAATCCTGTTCTTCGTGAAGGGAACTCAGATCGTAGAGCGCCAAAAGCGGTAAAAAATTATGCTAAAAAGAATCCGCATTCCATGGGAGCTTGGACCCCCAACACAAAATCACATGTTGCCACAATGACATCAGGAGATTTTTTTCACAACGAAAAATCCTTGACCCTAGCACATGACACTACCGCTCGGATCGAATTTAGAGATCAATCTGGAGCAACAACCCTACTCAAAGATAAATTCCCCTTACTTAAAGGCGAAATCATTGACGCTACAGTCATGGAACGCAAAGCACTTATGCAATTTTTAAAGGCGCAAATTGAAGACGCAAAAGCGAATGATGTTTTGTTTTCACTGCATATGAAAGCTACAATGATGAAAGTTTCTGACCCTATCATTTTTGGCTATGCTGTGAAATTATTTTTCTCAAATGTTTTTGAAAAATATGGACATGAATTAGAAGAGCTTGGCGTAAATGTAAACAATGGCTTTGGAAATTTACTCGGCAAATTAGAAGAGCTTCCTGCAGACAAGCGTCAAGCTATTGAGAACGAAATTGCCCAAGCCTTNGCACAAGGACCTGACTTAGCTATGGTTAATTCNGACAAAGGAATTACTAATCTTCATGTACCTAGTGACGTTATTATTGACGCTTCTATGCCGGCAATGATACGTACCTCTGGAAGTATGTGGAATGCCCAGGGAGAATTGCAGGAAACAAAAGCGGTTATTCCGGATAGTTCATACGCTGGCGTCTATGATGCAACCTTTGAGTTTTGCAAAAAACACGGTGCATTTGATCCAACTACAATGGGTACAGTACCTAACGTTGGCCTCATGGCACAAAAGGCGGAAGAATATGGATCTCACGATAAAACGTTTGAAATTTCTGCGCCAGGAACCGTAGTCATTATCGATGAAAACAACCAAGTTTTACTCTCACTCCCAGTAGCTACTGGAGATATCTGGCGGATGTGTCAGGCAAAGGACGCCCCCATTCAAAACTGGGTTGAACTGGCCGTTTCTAGAGCCAAAGCAACGCATACACCAACCGTTTTTTGGTTAGATGAAGCACGCGCCCATGATGCTGAGTTAATCAAAAAAGTGAACACCTATTTAAAAGAATACGATACCACTGATTTAGACCTACGGATCCTATCGCCTAAAAAAGCGACAGAATTTACGTTAGAGCGTTTAAAAAAGGGCGAAGATACCATTTCGGTAACTGGAAATGTACTGCGTGATTACTTGACCGATCTGTTCCCAATTTTAGAAGTAGGAACTAGTGCAAAAATGCTTTCTATTGTTCCCCTGATGAATGGTGGCGGCTTATTTGAAACTGGCGCTGGTGGCTCAGCTCCTAAACACGTACAACAATTTTTAAAAGAAAATCATTTGCGTTGGGATTCGCTAGGAGAATTTTTAGCCCTAGCTGTTTCCTTAGAACACTATGGGAAAAAATACGCCAATGAAAAAGCACTCGTCCTTGCAGAAACCTTAGATGACGCTACGGAAAAATTATTAGAAAACAAAAAATCTCCTTCGCGTAAGGTAGGAGAACTTGACAATCGTGGAAGTCATTTTTACTTAAGTTTATTTTGGGCTGAGGCACTTAAAAATCAGACAACGAACGCCGAATTAAAGGAAGAATTTTCTACCATTTACGATCAACTGCAAGCGGATGAAAAGAATATCGTTTCAGCACTTAATGCTATTCAAGGTCATGCAGTTCAATTAGAAGGCTATTATAAACCCGACGAAACCTTAGTTGAAAACGCTATGCGTCCCAATTCTCGTTTTAACGAAATCATTCACGGAATTGGATAGGCCACCGGTCTATCCTCCTCGTCTGATTGAGCACCAACTTTAAATGAATAGTAAAAAATTTATTCTCTTTATCCTCTGCGGTTTTTGGCTAAATACACTATTAGCCCAAGAGAAATTTACTATTAGTGGTGTAGTAACGGATGCTCAAAACAAAGAAACCTTAATTGGGGTAAACCTTATTATAAAGGAATTAAAAACAGGAACCATTTCGAATGAATACGGTTTTTTTTCGATTACCATCCCCAAAGGAGTATATACCGTATCCATAAGTTATATTGGCTTTACACCGCAAGTGTTTAAGATTGACCTCTCACAAGACGTAACTAAAAATATCAGTCTGGTTGAGGCGTCAGAAAACTTAGATGAGATTGTGCTTGTGGAGGATGTAGAGCAACTCAATTTGCGGAAACCACAAATGAGTGTAAACGCGCTCTCTGCGAAGACCATTAAAGAGGTGCCTGTAATTCTAGGAGAAGCGGATGTGATTAAGGCTATTACGTTTTTACCTGGGGTTACTACCGCCGGTGAAGGCGCATCTGGATTTAATGTACGTGGTGGCTCCGCTGACCAAAACCTCATCCTCTTAGATGAAGCGACCATCTATAACTCATCACATCTATTTGGACTCTTTTCTGTGTTTAATCCTGATGCCATAAAAGACTTAAAATTATTTAAAGGAGGAATTCCTGCGCGCTATGGCGGAAGAGTTTCGTCTGTATTAGACATCTATCAAAAAGAGGGGAACCGCGAAGAGTTTCACCTTAATGGCGGTATCGGTATCGTTTCAAGTAGACTCCTAGCTGAAGGACCATTACAAAAAGAAAAAGGTTCGTTTTTGTTGGGAGGAAGAACTACCTACGCCCATTTATTTTTACCCTTATTTGATCTTGACAATATTGCTTATTTCTACGATCTAAACACGAAACTAAGTTATAAAATCAACGCGAATAACAGCATTTACCTCTCTGGATACTTTGGAAGGGATGTATTTAGTATTGCCGATAGTTTTGAGAATATTTACGGGAATACCGTGGTGAATTTTAGGTGGAATCACTTATTTTCGAATAAATTATTCACTAACCTTTCGGCTATTTATTCCGATTATTATTACGGGTTAAACCTAAACTTTGTAGAGTTCAAATGGAATTCTGGGATTCAAAATTTTAATTTAAAATACGACGTTAAGCATTATGTAAATGACAAATTAAAATTACAATATGGGTTGAATACAATTTATCATCGATTTAACCCTGGAGAGATTAATCCGAGCAGTTCTACCTCCGGGATTAACCCGCGAAAACTCATTAACAAATACGCGTCTGAAAATGCGCTTTATATAGACGTAGAACAAACCTTGAGTCAGCGCTTAAACGTATCCTATGGCTTGCGATATAGTACTTTTTATCGATTGGGACAAGATCAGATTAACACCTATGAAAACAACCAACCGATCTTGTTTAACGAAGATTTACAACTCTATGAAAAGGCTACCCCTACTGGCGTTGAATCTCATGATAGGTCTGACATACTCGCGAGCTTTGGCAATTTTGAACCGAGAATTTCAATGGCCTACCAGCTCAATTCTAGCTCCTCAGTTAAATTGAGCTACAACAAAATGAGTCAATATTTACACCTATTATCTAATACCAGTGCACCTACTCCACTTGATGTCTGGACCCCCAGCGGTCCATTTACCAAGCCACAACTTTTAGATCAAATCGCCGGTGGATATTTTAAAGAAATCGCCAATGGAAAATACACTGTTGAGATTGAATCGTTTTATAAAAAAGTAAGTAACCGCATTGACTATATTGACGGTGCAAATTTAATTGCTAATGACGCTATAGAGCAGGTCATTTTAAATGGTAAGGCCAGAGCCTACGGCATTGAGCTCTTGGTAAAGAAGAATGAGGGACGCTTTAAAGGATGGCTTGCCTACACCTTATCAAAATCTGAACAGCAAACCCCTGGAAGAACGCCATCAGAAACCGGAATTAATAATGGCGCTTGGTACAACACGGCGTATGATAAAACGCATGACTTATCCCTAACTGCCAGTTATGATCTTCATCCGAAGTGGCAGCTCAATGCTAATTTTATTTTACAATCGGGTCAGCCTACCACCTATCCAACCAGTCAATACACCTTTAATAATTTAACCATTCCAAATTACGGCCCAAGAAATACGTTTAGAATGCCGATGTATCACCGGATTGACATTTCAACCACCTATACGCCCAAACCCAATAAAAAATCTGGTCTAAAAGGGCACTGGGTTTTTGGTATATACAATATTTATAATCGTAAAAATGCCGCTTCTATTAATTTTAGAACCGATCCGGAAACTGGAAGAAATGAAGCTCTTCGTCTGGCCATTTTCGGAATCGTTCCTTCAGTATCCTATAATTTTAGCTTTTAACCATGAGAACACTAATCGCAATCATCGTACTTTGTTTTTCACTTTCCGCCTGTGAGGATGTGATTGATCTTGACGTTCCTACAGAGACTCCTCGTTTGGTCATTGATGCTAATATTGTATGGTTTAAAGGGAGTACAGGAAATGAACAAACTATTCGCCTTAGTCTGACCGCTCCGTATTTTGACACCAGTACACCCCCCGCCCTGGGCGCTACTGTGCAAGTCAGTAATTCCTTAGGAGATACCTATGATTTTATTGATCTTGATACTAATGGTATTTATAAAAGCAGCTCGTTTACCCCTATTTTAAACGAAACTTATAGCCTTCGCATTACTTACGATGGAGCGGTATATACAGGAGAAGAAACCTTACTACCTGTAAGTTCTATAGCGTATGTGGAACAAAAATTAGACGGGGGATTTGACGGTGAGACCACCGAAATTAAGGCGTATTACACAGACCCAGCAGACGAAGAAAATTACTACTTATATCAATTTGAAAATGACATCACCGTGCTCCCCTCCCTCGAGGTCTATGATGATGAGTTTTCAAATGGCAATCAAATTTTTGCCTTTTATTCTAATGAGGATGTGAGTTCTGGCGATGAAATTCGCATTAAAGCCTTTGGAATTTCTGCCCGTTTTTACGAATACATGTTTGTTCTCTTGCAACAGAATAGTGAAAGTGATGGTGGTCCTTTTGAAACACAACCCGCTATTGTGAAAGGCAACTGTGTTAATACCACCAACCAGGCACACTTTCCGTTGGGGTATTTCAGATTATCACAAGCAGATCGCCTAAACTATACCATTCAATAACAGTTTACCCCCATAAATCAACTGTGGTGTTAAATATACCCGTATTAATTATAAAAATCCGTATTTTTGACTAATGGATTTTATTAAAACAACCGAGCAAGATTCTAAGTACAATCATTTAGAAAAAATGACTGTCAGAGAAATATTAACCAATATCAACAGCGAGGATAAAACAGTTCCTTTAGCTGTTGAAAAAGCATTACCACAAATTGAAGCCTTAGTCACGCAGGTTTCAGAAAAATTAAAAATTGGAGGTCGTTTATTTTATATTGGTGCGGGTACCAGTGGTCGGTTAGGCGTAGTAGACGCCTCTGAATGTCCGCCCACCTTTGGAGTACCTCCTGATTTGGTTATTGGGGTTATTGCCGGGGGCGACACTGCCATACGTAATGCCGTAGAGTTTGCCGAAGACTCAACCATTCAAGGCTGGGAAGACCTCAAGGCATTTGACATTAACGATAAGGATGTAGTTGTTGGAATTGCGGCTTCTGGAACTACCCCATATGTAATTTCTGCGTTAGAACACTGCAACCAAAATGGGATTATCACAGGGTGTATTACGTGCAATGATAACAGCCCGTTAGCCAAAACCGCACAATATCCTATCGTTGTTATTGTGGGGCCAGAATTTGTTACTGGAAGCTCTCGCATGAAGGCAGGAACCGCTCAGAAACTAGTTCTTAACATGATCACTACCACGACCATGATCCAATTAGGAAAAATTAAAGGCAACAAAATGATAGACATGCAATTGTCTAATAATAAATTAGTCAACAGGGGCACAATAATGTTGATGAATGAATTACAAATTGATAAAGATTTAGCCGAAACACTTTTGCAAAAACATGGAAATGTTCGTGCTGCCATAAACAAGTACACCAGTGGAAAATAAACCTAAATACAGTTTAGTTGGTGCATTTAAATTTTTGGGGATTGCCTTACCCCTATTATTTGCTGCTCCAATTTTAATGACTATTGGGTTTAAAGCGCTTGCAAAAGATAACAATTACCTTATCCTAATTGCTGGTATTATTCTCGCTATTGCAGCTATACTATTAGCTGCCAAAGGCGTAATCAACCTCTCTAACTACCTTTTTGAAAAGGAAAATGGCAAGTCTTAAAGTTGTATTAACCCGAATCTTTAAATGGGAGCATTGGCCAACGTATATGTTTTACGTTCCGCTAATTCCCTATTATATGTATCAAGCTATACGTTCTGGGCATCTTGTATTTTACCTTGCAGTGAATCCAACCCTTAAGTATTCTGGAAATGGTACCGAATCGAAGCATCAAACCCTCGATCTAATTCCGAAGGAATTTAAACCAAAATCAATCTTACTTTGTACACCTCAACCCATTCACGAAGTTGAAGCCAGCTTAAAAGAGCATAAGATTAACTTTCCTTTGATCGCAAAACCAGATGTAGGTTTTAGAGGATTTTTAGTCAAAAAAATAGATACGCTTGAAGCACTTGCAAGTTACCTTAAGCAAAACAACATCCCAACCATTCTACAAGAGTACATCGACTACCCTCAAGAATGCGGCATATTTTACCACCGGATTCCCGGCGAAGAAACAGGTAAGATTACGTCCATTACCCTTAAGAAATTTTTAACTGTTACGGGAGATGGCAACTCCACCCTTCGTCAGCTAATCGAAACCGACGAACGAGCTTTTATTTACATAGATCTTTTAGAAAAGCTACATAGTGGAAGGCTAGATCATATTGTAGAAAACGGTAAAGAAATTCAATTAAGTGTGATAGGGAATCACTCAAAAGGCACTGCGTTTATCAACGGAAATCACCTGATTAGCAAAGAATTAGAAGAAAGTATAGATCGATTTTCTAAAACCATTGACCAATGGTATTACGGTCGGTTAGATTTAAAATTTAATGATTTTGATGAGCTTTCCCGCGGACAAGGCTTTAAAGTGTTAGAAATCAATGGTATTATATCTGAGCCCACGCATATTTATGACCCTAGCAAATCGACCTATTTCTCTGCCTTAGCCACCTTAAGAAAACATTGGAAATTAATAAGCATCATTGCGCGTAAAAACCATTCAGCGTATGGCACTCCTTACCCAGCCTTTTTTCCATATATAAAGAATATGCTCTGGCTTAGAAAATACAGTAAAAAGCTTAAGCGATTAAATAAATTAGCCTAAAGGGAAGTGATTTTTTTTGGAGTAGATGGATTAAATCCAAAGTCGGCATCAGGGAGCTCTATTCCCAATTGAGCAATGATATACCCAATACTTGCAAAGTGATGAATAGCGTGACTATGGGCTTGAATTAGAATTCCAACCAAGGTATACTTTGCGGTTACATTACCTAAGCCTAAGTCGTCTGTTACTTCTATTTCTTGCCCCAAACTATCTAAAGATAATCCCTCAAGACGGTTTAATATGTCCTCAAAATAGGCCAAACCAAAAGCCGTTTTCTCTTCTGCCAGTTGATTTCGTTTACGTGCCGTTAGATCTATTGTCCCTTGCTCAATTCCACAAAACACACAATCAAACATATCTAATATATGTCTCATATGCCCCCCAATGCTCGAATGATACGGCTCAATGGAGGTATTACTATACTGGTCATCTGAAATTACGTTTAATAATCGAATTCCTCGATTAAGATTATGTTTAATTGCTGCAATCAAGTTAGTTGGATTCATTCTGTCGGTTAGTCGCAAATATAATAATTAATTTACGTCAACAAACCTAATCGTGAACGGTTTTAAACATTCAATTAACAATTTACTCAAAATTATAGAGCTGTACAATGACTAAAAACGCGAGTACTACAAACAAACAGGCCAAAATATAATTAATATTTTTTGCGATAAATTGGGCTTTTCGCGTGATTAACCCGGCCAAATGGACGTAGATAAATAATAATAGGCCTGCCCCCACAAGTGTGCCTAGGGCAAAAAAGGTCATATGCGAATTATTTAAATTGAGATGTCCTTTTGCATTTAAATAGGTAGCCATTGCCAAATAAAAAGGAATTGACAACATATTGATGGAAGACAGAAACATTCCAATAAAGAAATCGCTCCCTTTATATTGTTTTACTTTTATTTCTTTTGGATTTCTAGCTTGGTAAAAAAAGTATACCGCTAGGGTAAGAAAAATAAAGATCCCAACCAATTTCAAATTGGCAATAATTTCGGGGTGTTTATTGAGGTATTGAGCAAAGAAAACAGCGATAGATGCCTGAATGAAAACAATTAAGGCTGCTCCAGACGAAAATACTAACCCCTTCTTCTTTCCCTTCTCTATGGTGACTTTGACCGCGGTCATATTGATCATACCAGGAATAAGTAATCCGCCAAAAGCCAGAATGAAGCCGTAAAAAAGATGGGTCAAATAAGTCATATCGGGTTCAAATGTACAAACTAAAATTATTTTTTGGCACGCTAATTGAAAAGTTCTTTACATGCGGAAGCCGAAAAGCGTACAGAGTAGGCTTATTTTAAAACTTTATCGTATGAGACGAACATTACTTTTTACCCTAACAATGCTCTTAATGGTTTCAACTACTGAAGCCAATAACAGTGACATGAAAATGGTAGACTACACTACGCCTACTGATTACGCTAAAAAATCGATTCAGTTTACAGAAGCTGGTATCCTTTTTAGGGTACACCCTAACGGACAAGTGAGTTATGCTATTGAACAAAAAATACGCAAACAATACGTTAATAAAAATTCAAAAAGATACGTCCTCCGTCAAGCCACACCAACCTTCAGGTTGCTTCAATCGCGTGCGTCTAAGGTACGCGTTGGCCAAGTGATGATTTATTTTAACCGTCAGGGAAAAGTACAAAAAATTGGTACGGTAGCTATTCGATATCATCGTGGGAAAATTGCGCGTGTTGGTNAATTGCATGTATCTTATAATTCAAGAGGTCAAGTACAGCTGATTGGGAAGGTAAACCCTATTTCAAGAAGATCGTACAGTTAAGAATGAAAAAGAGGAAGATGATGAAGAAAATCCCGTGTCCACTAGTAGGGCCGGGATTTTTAGCATTTAGAACTTCCGTAAAGAATTAAATGCCTTAGAGATATCTTCCGAAAGTTTAAATCGAATAACAGCCCCAATATAAAGTGCTGAAAGCAGCACACTTTTCACCAACATGTTGACGATGGGGTGAAAGGGGAAATCTAGAAAATAAAACAAGCCTAAAAGCCCCACTATTACTCCTATTAAAACACCACTCTGCGGGCTTAACGGATGTAGGTTCATTTTTATAAACACGTAGCATACTTTGATCGCGCTAAAAACTACCACAACGAGTAGTGTAGCCAGTGCCGCTCCATTGATCCCCATACTTCCAATGAGCCATCTATTTAGAAAAATTACGCTTAAGGCCATCGCCAAGGAGAAGTAAAAAAACATGCGATAGTATTTTGAGTTTGTCAATATAGCTCCATTAGACCCTAGTACCAATTTGACGAGTTCTGCGGTTGAGATCATCAATACAATAATGGTTCCCACTTGATAGGCGGGTTTATCTATTAAAAGATAGAGATCTTTCACATTAATATTGATTAAAAGAAAGAGTAAGCCGCCAACCACCGTCAGGGTTATTGAACTTTTTTTATACAAGACTCCGACCTCTTCCAGTTTATTTTCGTTAAGGGATTTAGCAGTGATTGGACTAATAATTTGATTCATTGCTCTTGCTGGAATAGCGGTAACGGAAGCAATATACACCCCTACTGCATAATAAGCCACCTCTTGAATCAATTCAATTTGAGGAATCATAAACTTATCAATTTCCAGCAGTATGGTACTGGCAGACCCGGCTAAGATGATATAAAACGAATAGTTTAGCAACGCGCCTATATTCTTGGGAAGACGAAAAATAAACCGCGGCATATATAATGAAAATGCATAGATCATCATAATGAGCGCTCTTAGGCCATAGACTATTACTAAGGCAAGCACAAACTGACTTGAATTGATCCATTCAAAAGAGACCGTAATCAATAATAAAGATGTACACACTCGTGCAAATATTTCTTTGATGAAATTGCCAAAAACAGATTGCATTTGCACTTTACTAAAGGCATAAAACAGTTCAAAATAGCCCATAAAGACCCCCGTCACAAAAATCAAGTACGTATAATCTTCAATAATCGCGTTTTTTTGAGACAACCAACTTGCAATACTTTGGTAGGCTAAGGTACCCATCAAACTTAACGGAATAATCACCACTAAGGGTAAAATTAAGGCGTTGGTCAAAAAAGTGTCTTTATCTTGCTTGGTTGTATAGCTACTATAAAATTTTATTATGGTATGTTGCATGCCAAGCACCAATATGGGCAACAGAATATTGGCAGCTGATAAGATAAAGGTGACCAGACCAAAATAGGTCTCTTCTAAAAAATGGGTGTATAAAAAAAGTACATTGATACCTCCAATGCCAAATCCCAAAAAGAGGATTATGGTATTAATCATCGATTGTTTATAGACAATTCCCATTTACGAGGTGCGGATTAACTTTTTGGTCAAATAATTAAATCGAAGATATAACAAAATAGCCGAAACTGTGAGTCCAACCAACAGTCCTATCCAAATTCCAGTGCTACCTAATGCCTCTTCTTTTCCTAAAAAATACGATGTAGGAAATCCAATTAACCAATAGGCAACAAAGGTAATCAGGGTAGGAATCTTAACATCTTGCATTCCGCGTAAAGCACCCAAAACCACCACTTGTATTCCGTCAGAAATTTGGAAAACCGCGGCAACAATGAGTAATTTAGAGGCAATAATAATTACTTGCGCATTATCTAGTTGGTTAAATACATCAGCTTCATCGAGATAAAGCTTTGGCAAATCATTGTGAAATACGGTAAAAATCAGGGCAAAGATAATATCCAAAAAGAAGGTCAGAAGAAAAATAGAAAAAGCAATCCGTCTTAGTTCTGAAAAATTGCGCAAGCCTTTTTGATTGCCTACCCTTATCATGGCTGCAACGCTTAACCCCATAGCAATCATAAAGGTCATTGAAGACAAATTAAGCGCGATCTGATTGGCCGCTTGAGGATTACTTCCTAGAACTCCAGACAACCAGATGGCACCCGTAAAAATAGCTACTTCAAAAAACATTTGCATGGCTGATGGCAGTCCTAAACTGATAATTTTTCGCAGCATTGCGCTCTTTAAATTAGTGAGTTTAAACCGTTCAAAATAGGGCCTAAATTTTTCTTTAGACCTCAGTAACCACCACATATAGGCTAACATGACCGCCCTAGAAGCTAAGGTTCCTATAGCTGCTCCTAAAATTCCCATTTGAGGGAAGCCGAACTTTCCAAAGATTAGAATATAATTCAATAATACATTTACCACATTAGCTACAATTGTAGCGTACATAGCGTATTTTGTTTCTGAAAGGCCATCAGCAAACTGTTTAAACCCCTGAAACATGACCAGCGGCACTAAAGAAAATGCCACTAAATTAAGGTAGGGCATCGCCAAATCAACCACTTCTTCAGGTTGACTCATGCGATACATTAGTGGCTTTATTAAAAGTACTACCAGAAAGAGCATAACACCTAGAATGGCACATAGAAACAGGCCATGATTAAACACTTTTTTTCCTTTTGCACTATTTTTTTCACCATCAGATTCGGCAATTAGCGGTGTAATTGCCGTTGAAAATCCAATTCCAATAGACATAGCAATAAACACAAAACTATTTCCAAGTGATACTGCAGCAAGTTCAGTTGGTCCCAGTTGGCCCACCATGATATTATCAATAAAACTTACTAAGGTATGTCCAATCATACCTAACATTACGGGATACGCTAGCTTTAGGTTATACCTAAATTCAGAAGTGTAAATCTTAAGGTTCAAATTGGCTGTTTTGGCTGCAAAGGTAACAGATTTTAGCAGAGAACATTCCCCAAAATAAAAATGTACTTGTTTTTTTCATTCTCAAAAACAGAAACAGGCAGCCTGGAGCATCCATTAGACCTAATTTAAAAACGCAGGAGCCTACCGGTAAATTTCAAGATGAAACAAAGTGCAACTTCTACAAAGTAAACCACTAACACGTAGTAGATTACAATAAAAAACGAATCAGATGGTTATATATGTTAGCCAAACACAAAATTATCGCATTGAAAAAATTAACTTACCTATTCCTTTTTACACTAGTTCTAACGATCTCATGTAGTGAGGATCACGCCAACTTAGATGAGCAAGTACTCCAAAATGAAAAGTCTACCATTACGGCTGATATTCTAACCTTAGTCAATCAACACCGACAAAACAAAGGTTTGACTGTTTTAAAACGGAACAGTACTGCCGATAAACTTGCCGAGGATCACAACAAATATATGATTGCAAATGATGTGGTAAATCATGATTTTTTTGATGAACGCGCAAGTTCATTACGAAAAAATGAAGCTGCCAAAGGGGTTGGGGAAAATGTAGCTTGGGGTTATAAGGATGCTGAGGGTGTGGTGAATGCCTGGCTTGATAGTCCGGGTCATAAAGCCAATATTGAAGGTGATTTCACCAATTCAGGAATATCAGCCCTTAAGGATGAAAATGGAACCTATTATTTTACTCATTTATTTTACAAACACTAAGAACACCTATATAACAAATAAAAAAGGCAGCCTTTAGGGCTGCCTTTTTACATTAATTGTATAGCAATTAGTCTTCTTTCACTTCTTCAAAATCTACATCTTGCACATCATCTCCTTCTGTAGACCCTCCAGCATCAGCACTACCTTCAGGAGCTCCAGCTCCGTTAGCCTGCGCTTCTTGTTGGGCTTTATAAATATCTTCAGAGGCTACTTTCCAAGCTTCATTAATTTTCTCCATGGCTGCGTCAATTTGATCAACATCTTTTGACTCATGCGCTTTCTTTAATTCAGCAAGAGCCGCTTCAATTGGACCTTTCTTATCTGCAGATAATTTATCTCCAAATTCGCTCATTTGCTTTTCAGTTTGGAAAATCATGGTGTCTGCACCGTTGATTTTATCAACCAACTCTTTCGCTTTTTTATCAGATTCAGCATTTGCTTCAGCATCTGCTTTCATCTTTTTGATTTCTTCTTCTGTTAATCCTGAAGAAGCTTCAATACGAATGTTGTGCTCTTTACCAGTTCCTTTATCTTTGGCAGATACATTAATGATTCCATTTGCATCAATATCAAAGGTCACTTCAATTTGAGGTACACCTCGCTGCGCAGGAGGAATTCCATCTAGGTGAAAACGACCAATAGTTTTGTTATCTGCGGCCATAGAACGCTCTCCTTGTAAAACATGAATTTCTACAGAAGGTTGGTTGTCTGCGGCTGTTGAGAACACTTGTGACTTCTTCGTTGGAATAGTCGTATTTGCCTCAATCAATTTGGTCATTACATTACCCATAGTTTCAATACCCAATGATAATGGAGTTACATCTAATAATAAGACGTCTTTTACATCTCCGGTCAATACACCACCTTGAATAGCTGCTCCAACTGCAACAACCTCATCCGGATTTACCCCTTTATGTGGTTCTTTTCCAAAAAATGCTTTTACCTCTTCTTGAATTCTTGGAATTCGAGTAGAACCTCCAACTAAAATTACTTCATCAATATCTGAGGTACTTAAATCTGCATCTTTTAATGCCTTGCCCACAGGATCCATTGATCTTTTCACTAAACTATCAGCTAATTTTTCAAAAGCTGCACGCGTTAGCGTTTTTACCAAGTGTTTTGGACCACTTGCAGTAGCCGTTACATACGGAAGGTTAATTTCAGTTTGTGTACTTGATGAAAGCTCAATTTTTGCTTTTTCAGCAGCTTCTTTCAAACGTTGTAAAGCCATCGGATCGTTACGTAAGTCGATGCTTTCTTCTTTGTTAAACTCTTCTGCTAACCAATCAATAATAACTTGATCAAAGTCATCACCCCCTAAGTGTGTATCTCCATTGGTAGATAATACTTCAAAAACACCATCTCCTATTTCTAAAATTGAAATATCAAATGTACCCCCACCTAAGTCATATACTGCAATTTTCTTGTCAGCTCCAGACTTGTCCAAACCGTAAGCCAATGCGGCCGCAGTTGGTTCGTTAATAATTCTACTCACTTTTAAGCCTGCAATTTCACCAGCTTCTTTGGTTGCTTGACGTTGCGAATCATTAAAGTAAGCTGGAACGGTAATTACCGCTTCTTTTACTTCTTGACCTAAATAATCTTCGGCCGTTTTTTTCATTTTTTGTAATACCATCGCTGAAATTTCCTGCGGGGTATACATTCTTCCATCAATGTCTACTCGTGGAGTATCATTGTCACCTTTAACAACTTTATACGGTACGCGTTCAGCCTCTTTTTTAGATTCTGAATACTTGTTCCCCATAAAACGTTTAATAGAATAAACTGTTTTGGTTGGGTTTGTTACCGCTTGACGCTTCGCTGGATCACCAACTTTACGTTCTCCGCCCTCTACGAAAGCGACGATTGAAGGTGTTGTTCTTTTTCCTTCTGCATTAGGTATAACAACAGGCTCATTCCCTTCCATTACAGAAACACATGAATTTGTTGTTCCTAAATCTATTCCGATTATTTTACTCATAATGTATATTTAGATTTCTGATTTTTTATTTAACATTCAGTTAATGTCAATCATTATGCCAATTGCCAAAAGTGCTTTTTTTTGTCAGTTTATGGGTATAAAAATGACATTGTGTCAGCAATCTATTGACTGGTAAAAAATATAGCTGTAGTATGACGGCTATTTGGTCTTATTTAATACTTTAGCTAAAATTAAAAATGAATGGAGAGTATTAGTATTTTTGACATGCTAAAAATTGGTATCGGACCTTCGAGTTCGCATACCTTGGGGCCTTGGAGAGCTGCTGAACGTTGGATTAGTGAGTTAAAATCTAAAAAGATACTCTCATCGGTAACTCAAATAAAGGTCGATCTCTACGGCTCGCTATCCCTTACGGGGAAGGGACATGCCACTGATTTAGCTGTTATTTTAGGCTTGACTGGGAGTGATCCTGAAACCATCCCTGTAACCGAAATTTCATCAATTATCTCCGCAATAAAATCCGATAAAATCCTGCATTTTAACGGAGAAAAAGCCTTGCACTTTGACCCCGAAAGCGACATCACCTTTCATCGGAAATTTCTACCTTTTCATGCTAATGGGATGCGTTTTACTGCCATCATGGGAGTTAAAAAAACCAAATCGACCTATTATTCTATTGGGGGCGGATTTGTAGTTAAAGAAGAACGCAAAAACGCGAAAAAGAATCTCGAAATTTTTAAGACGTTCCCCCACCCCATTGCCAAGGGAACAGATTTATTAACGTATTGTAACGAACTCAACGTAAGTATCTCAGAAGTAGTTAACCGCAACGAACTATCCCTACGGACTGCGGCAGAAATTGATTATGAAATTAACCGTATTTGGGAATGCATGTTATCATGTATGTACATTGGGTGTCATACTGAAGGTAATTTACCGGGCGGCCTAAATGTACGTCGGAGAGCCTATGACATTCATCAAAAATTAAGCGGTGACGTATCCTATCAAAATGAACACGAATGGCTCAGTGCAATTCGTAAAACCGAAGTTAAATTCCGCCAAATTTTAAAATGGGTAAGTTGTTTTGCCCTCAGCGTTAATGAAGTAAATGCTTCATTGGGTAGAGTGGTCACCGCACCTACCAATGGAAGTGCTGGAGTTATTCCTGCCGTACTTATGTATTACTTGTGTATTGAAAATCATCAAGCGGGATTTAAGGAAATCAAACAATTTTTATTTGTGGCGGGTGAAATTGGAAGTATCTTTAAAAAAGGAGCCACCATTTCAGCGGCTATGGGTGGATGTCAAGCAGAAATAGGTGTATCTTCTGCCATGGCGGCAGGTGCTTTATGTGAATTGATGGGTGGAACCCCTGAACAAGCCGTAACGGCAGCAGAAATTGCCATGGAACATCACCTCGGCTTGACTTGTGACCCTATAGGGGGCTTAGTGCAAATTCCGTGTATTGAACGCAATTCGATGGGAGCCATAAAGGCAATCCACGCAGCCGAATTAGCCTTAGACACAGATCCTAAGCAGGCTATCGTCTCATTAGACTCGGTAGTAGACACCATGTGGAAGACCGCACTGGATATGCATGCAAAATATAAAGAAACTTCGGCAGGAGGTCTTGCGGTCACCGTAGGATTAAGTGATTGTTAAATACATGAAAGGAAAATCTATCATAGCGTTATTTCTATTAGCATGGACGGTTACCGGACTTCCGCTTAATGCACAAGAATTACCGCGTGAATTTAGGGCCGTTTGGATTGCTACGGTTGAAAATATAGATTGGCCTAGTGAAAATAACCTTAGCACCGCAGCACAACAACAAGAAATTCTAGCCTACCTCGACTTTTTTAAAGCCTTAAATTTTAATGCAGTCATTTTTCAAGTGCGCCCCGCTGCTGATGCCTTCTATCATTCTACATTTGAACCTTGGTCTGAATGGCTCACTGGCACCCAAGGAAAGGCGCCCTCACCTTATTATGACCCGCTCGCTTTTATCATTGATGAAACGCATAAACGAGGGATGGAATTTCATGCCTGGATGAATCCTTATCGGGCCATAGTCAACCATGATAAAAAAGTGATTTCTCCTTTACAAGAAAAGCATCCGACTTGGTTTTTAACCTATGGCAATACCATGTACTTCAATCCTGGAATTCCTGAAGTACGCGAATATACCGCTAAAATTGTGGGCGATTTAGTGCAACATTACAATATTGATGCAGTACATTTTGACGATTATTTTTATCCCTATAAAATTGCTGACACCCCATTTCCCGATGCCGAAGCCTTTGAGGAATTTGGAGCCGCGTTTTACCCCAATCGGCTAGAAGATTGGCGCAGAGCTAATGTTGACAAGATTATTTACGAACTCCGAACCAAAATTAAAGCAGTGAAACCTTGGGTTCAATTTGGAATTAGTCCTTTTGGGGTTTGGCGGAATAAAAGCAAGGATGTTCGAGGTTCTGACACCAAAGCCGGACAAACTAATTATGACGATTTGTACGCCGACATCATCGCTTGGTTAAAAAATGGCTGGTTAGATTACGTCTTGCCACAAGATTATTGGCATATCGGATTTGACCTTGCTGATTACGCAACGGTTGCCCGATGGTGGAACGAAAACAACCATGGTACCAACCTCTATATTGGTCATGCAATGTACCGACAAGCTAGGGCCACCGAAGAACCGTGGCAAGCGCAGCACCCTACCGAAATAGAAAAGCAACTTGACTTAAACAAGCGGTTAGCTAACGTTAAAGGTTCGGCCTATTTTAGTGCTAAAAGCTTTCGTGATAACCCGTTCAAGATAAACGATATCTTATTGCAAAAATACTATACTCATCCTGTACTACCTCCATCTCCGCCCAGTAAAACAGCCCTAATTCCTGAGCCAGTAACCGAAGTGAAACTCAATAAAATCAAGAGAAAGAAGTATGTGTTACGGTGGACCGTTGCGCCAGAAAATCAAGCTAAAGTTGGTGTTAAATTTATGGTATATCAATTTAAGAAGAAAGAGAAGATTCAATTTCAAAACCCATCAAACCTCATCGCCCTAACCGGAGAACACGAACTCTTGTTGTCTAAAAAAAACCTTAAAGAAAAGGGCGATAAATTTGNGGTTATTGCCGTAAGTAGAACCAATGTACTTGGAAAACCTTCGCAGGTAAGTAAGTAATCTCTACCACTGATTTCCCTTTATCCACCCATCATCCTATAACTAGTCCTTCTCTTTACACGTTCAAATGTCTTGAATAGGCTTATCGCGTAAACACTAAATCTGTTTCGGTTGATTGATTGGCATCAAACCTATAGCCCTCGCGATTAAACCCTTTTAAATCTTCAATTTGTTTACAGTTTTCATCTATAATATATCGCAGCATATAGCCTCGTGCCATTTTTGCATAGGTCATTATCACCTTATATTCGCCGTTTTTAAAATCCTTAAAAACGGGGGTGACAACCGGAGAAGTAAATGCCTTAAAATTAATAGCTTTAAAATACTCCTTACTCGCTAAGTTAACTAAAGGCTCATTTTGATCTAAATCGTTTTGTAATGCCTCGGTAATTTTATCACCCCAAAATTCATATAAGTTGTTTTTTCTACCAATTTTTAACCGCGTACTCATCTCTAAACGATAAGCTTGGATTAAATCAAATGGTCTAAGCAAACCATATTGGCCTGAAATGATTCGCAAAGTAGACTGGACGTTTTCATACTTCGCCTCCTCTAAACTCTCTAAATTAAACGCTTGGTATACGGCGCCTTGAAACGCAAAAATTGCTGGTTTTGCATTCGCTTCAGTAAAGGGTAAATGCCAGGCTTGATTGCGCTCGTAATTTAGTTGTGCTAAAGCTGGTGAGAGATGCATTAATTTTGCCAGTTGTTTTGCACTTTTTTTCTTTAACCAAGTTGCCAGTTTTTCTGCTTCTGACGGAAAAAGTAGCGTTGAAGTAGCTACTTTAGGATATTTTTTTTCGAAATCTAACGATTTGGCCGGGGAAATAATTACTTTCATGCGGATGTGCTTATGTTATTTAAAGGATACTACCTTGGATTGCTCATTAACTATTAACAAGGATTTCTGCAGAGATTAACTCCTAAAATACCCTGCTCAAATTTTAGCTAAAAATAGTCAAACCTATACGAATTGAAAAGCTATAAGCAACATAAATTTTTATGATGGTATAGGCATTATTTATACCCTAATTCCCTACGGGCGTGCCTAGTGAAAGCCTTCGCTAATTCACACAACGCTCCATTTAACTTGCTGTACCACAGACAGCGTCTGTGTTTGCAAAACAGCCAGCTTTACCCCTGTTAACTAATACGCGATACGCTAGTGGGTGAGCAGGGCGCACCGACCAAAAAAACCTCCCAAATTGCAGCGTCTTTAAAACTACCCCACCGGTTATTATTCCTATTCTACGAGCCCCGGAAACAGTTTCGTAAAGCGTGGCGGACAGGGCGATACCACCTTACATTCTTTGCCCGTAAACGGATGAACGAACGCTAAGGTATGGGCATGTAAATACATTCCTTTCCCTTTTAAAATTAAGGGCTCCGTTCCATAGTACTGATCCCCTAGGATAGGATTGCTTAGGGCAGCTAATTGTTTACGTAATTGATGTCTTCTACCGGTCTGGGGGCTTAGTTTTACCAAATTGAGCTGACCAAAACGGACGGAGGCTAAAGTAGAAATCACACGATAATTAGCAGCTGCATATTTTCCGTCAAGTTCTGATTGCAGTATTCCTTGTGGACTCATTTGACCAATGGTTACTGCATAATACGTTTTCTCAATTTTATGTTCGGCAAACAGGGAGTTTAGCACACGAATACTAGCACTTGTCTTTCCTATTAAGAGCAATCCAGTGGTGGCGTAGTCTAAGCGGTGAACAGGTTGCGCTATGGTGGCATCATCAAGCGAGCTTTGCTTCAGGTTTTGTGCCAAGGCATTGGCAACCGTCTTAAATTTGTTTCCACTGACTAAAATTCCTGCCGGTTTATGAATAATGGCTAGATACTCATCTTCAAACAAGACCTTTAACGGAAAAACGAGTTGTTTACTTTGACGAATACGTTTTGGAAACGTCAAACAAAGCTGTTCCCCTCCACGAATAAAAGTCGCTGAAGTGGCGACTTCACCATTTACCGTAATACACTTTTTTTTAAGGGCTTTCTTTAAGGCCGATTTTGTTTTGGCCAACGTAAAAATCCCCACCCCATATTCTTGCATGCGAATGGGAGTCTCGAGCCTAGGGACTTTATGACGTTCAATTGAGGTGATACTATCACTAATTTTTAAAAGTGAGTCTATATAATCAGTCTACTTTATGCTTGGTATAGGTTCTCCATTTCTCTAAAGCCAACACCATATCTTCAGGTAATTCGGAATTGAATTCCATTTTCTCACCAGTAGTTGGGTGGGTAAATCCTAAGGTTTTGGCATGTAAAGCTTGTCGCGGCAGTACCTTAAAGCAATTATCTACAAACTGTTTGTATTTGGTAAATGTTGTACCCTTTAATATTCGATCTCCACCATATCGTTCGTCATTAAATAAAGGATGACCAATATATTTAAAATGTGCGCGTATCTGATGAGTTCGCCCCGTCTCTAATTTACACGCCACTAGGGTAACATAATTAAATCGCTCTAACACAGTATAGTGCGTTGTAGCCGCCTTACCAAAATCGCCATCAGGAAAAACATCCATCTGCAATCTGTTTTTAAAGCTTCGTCCTATATGTCCAGTAATGGTTCCTTTGTCTTCTTCTACATTACCCCATACCAAGGCATAATACAAGCGATCGGTGCTGCGATCAAAAAATTGTTTCGACAAATGTGCCATAGCGAATTCTGTTTTTGCCACTACTAAGAGCCCACTGGTATCCTTATCAATTCGATGTACTAATCCCGGGCGTTCATTACTATTCTGGGGTAAATTTTCGATGTGATAAATCAACGCATTGACGAGGGTTCCACTATAATTTCCATGACCTGGATGCACCACCATTCCCGCATCTTTATTCACAACCAATAGGTCTTGATCTTCATACACAATGGAAATGGGGATATCTTCAGCCACCAATAAATTTTCATGTGGAGGATGTGCTAAAACCACCCGTACATTGTCAAATGGTTTTACTTTATAATTTGATTTCACCACCTGCTCATTAACTAATACATTACCTGCTTTGGTTGCTTGTTGGATTTTATTACGGGTTGCATTTTCGATAAAGTTCATCAAAAATTTATCCACCCTTAACGGCTCTTGCCCTTCAGCTGCTGTAAAGTTATAATGCTCATAAAGCTCATCTCCATCAATATCTATCGCGGTGTCTGACATAGCATTAGTTTTGGCCATCGCCTAAAACGAGATCAATAATAGACATCTTGGGAATCATATCTCCTGGGGTTAATTCTTTTCCTTTAAAGGTCATCTTTCGCACTACATCTTTTCCGATGTCTGGGATATACGAAAATGAACCAATTTCAAACCCTTTAGATTTGAGTTGAGTGACTACCTGACGTTTGGTTTTACCTAACACATCCGGAATGGCAATCTTTCGATAGCTTGAAGCATTCAACGTTAAATATATTTTACGATCTTCTTTTACAAATTCGCCAAACTCTGGATCGTGACTTATGACCGCTTTAGGTAAATACGCTGGGTTATAACTAGCCGAATCTTGCACTTCAACATTCAGGCTAAGGCTATTAAGAATTTCTTCTGCCTCATTCAGCGACATTTTTGTAAGGTCTGGTACGGGTATTTTCTGACTGTGATTCGTTGAAAAATTTAAGATGAATTTCAACAAGAAAATTCCTAGTACCACGCTGAGCAGCATGATTCCAATTGACTTTAAAAACGATTTACTTTTTAAATAAGAAAATAATTGCATGCCATAAAATTTAACAGCTACAAACTTACGCAAAAAGTTAATGTAACCTGAATTTTTTCAAAAGGAAAGCCTCACCCCTCCATTCTACCCATTATTACACTTGTAGGGTGTTCATCGCCACGCACTACGGCCAGTTAATTAATTGGGGTATCCATAATCCATTTAAACCTAAGACATTTATAGAAACGGTACTGTTTTCCTAGTGTTAGCACCGAGGTTTCACCCGCTTTACACGCATAGCCCCATGAACTAAACCTCGTGCTCTATGGTCTTTTCTTGGTAGAATAATAGTGACACTTAGTCTATACAATCTTGATTTAATTTGATACTTTTGTTTATATCAATAGATTCAATGAAAAAAAATATTGCCATTATCATGGGAGGCTATTCTTCCGAAGTTGACATTTCGTTAGAAAGTGGTCGTATGGTGTATCAACATCTCGATCGTGAAAAATACACGCCTTATCAAATTCATATACGTAAAGACAAATGGATTTTAGCTGAGCAAGGAGATGAATTTCCGGTAAACCGACATGATTTTTCGGTTCAACTAGGGGAGACAAAAATCACCTTTGATTGTGTATTTAATGCCATTCACGGTACCCCTGGTGAAAATGGAATAATCTTGGCGTATTTTGAGTTACTTGGTATAAAACACACCTCGGCTCCATTTTACCAAATGGCCTTAACCTTTAATAAGCGAGACACGTTAAGTGTGGTTAAAAACTATGGCATAAAAACGGCCACATCGGTGTATATGAATCAGGGCGATATAATTGATATAGAACATATTATCGCTAAGGTTGGTCTCCCGTGTTTTGTAAAACCCAATAATGCGGGGTCAAGTTTTGGTATTAGTAAGGTGAAAACCGCCGAAGAACTAATTCCTGCTATTGAAAAGGCCTATGCCGAAGACCCTCAAATTTTAATTGAGGAATTTTTAAGCGGTACTGAAGTTTCCATCGGCGTGATTGAATACAAAGGCGCGGTAAAAGTTTTAGCCCCCACTGAAATTAGAACAGATAATGACTTTTTTGACTATGAAGCAAAGTATTTAGGCAAATCTCAAGAAATTACGCCTGCAGAAATCAGTTCGGTACAGTTAGAAAACCTCAACCGGGTTGCTCAACAGGTATATGAAGTATTATCAATGTCAGGTTTTTCTAGAGCAGAGTATATATTTATTGGAGACGAACCCCATTTCATTGAAATTAACACCGTACCAGGGCTAACAAAGGAAAGCTTATTACCACAACAAGCCAAGGTAGCTGGCATTGAATTGTCTGCGCTTTTTGGCGAAGCTATTGAAAATGCACTTAATCGAAATTCTAGTATCACTTAACAACACAGTATGCGCAGAGCTTTATTTCCAGGATCCTTTGATCCATTGACCTTAGGACATTATGACATTATTAAAAGAGGAGTTGAATTTTTTGATGAGATCGTGGTTGCTATCGGTATTAATGCCGAAAAGAAATATATGTTTTCATTAGAAGAACGCAAACAGTTTATAGAAGAAGCCTTTGCAGACGAGCCAAAAGTAGTGGTGAAAACGTATCACGGTATGACGATTGATTTTTGCAAGGAAATCAAAGCTAAATTCATCTTAAGAGGCTTACGAAATCCAGCCGATTTTGAATTTGAAAAGGCCATAGCTCATACGAATAGGAAACTGTCAAAAATTGAAACCGTATTTCTCTTAACTGCAGCAAGTACTAGCTTCATTTCCTCCTCCATCGTTCGTGACGTAATTAGACATCATGGTGATTATAAAATGTTAGTTCCCAGCAGCGTTCGAATAAAATAATTCTAGGATTTGCTTAGGCTATTTTAGGCAAAAATATTTCGGCCATCATACAGCGTGCACTTCCGCCACCACAAGCCTCAATCGTATCGATAGGACTTGACAATATTTTGGCGTGTTTTTCAATTTTTTTTCGTTGTTCTTGCGTTAGAGAAGCTTCCGCCGCACCACTCATTACAACGTAATGTTGATCATTATGCCCTAACAATTCTAACATATTTCCTGCAAATTGTTCTACCTGTGCTTCGCTAATATCTATAATTTCTTTATTCGTTTCTCTTAAGTACTTTAAAACATTCTTACGTTCTTTAGCATCATCTATACTCGATAAACAAATTACAGCAAGGGTTTCTCCAATACACATCATAACATTGGTATGGTAGATGGGCTTACGAGTACCATCTACTGTTTGATTGGCGGTAAAAGGTACTGGAGTAAATTCAAAATCTTCACAAAATTCAATAAATAAATCCTCATCTGCACGCGGAGAAAGCGCACAATAGGCTACGCGGTTTACCCGATCAAGAATTAGACTTCCGGTGCCTTCTAAAAAAATATCATCCTCTTCTGCTGCGGTGTAATCTACAATATTCTCAATTTCAAATCCTGCCATTTCTACCTGATCAAGAATATCTTCTCTCCGTTCAAATCTTCTATTAACGGCAAACATCGGATAGAGGGCCACATCTCCATTATCATGGAACGAAATCCAGTTATTAGGAAAGATTGAATCAGGGGTGTCTGGCTCTAATTTATCTTGAATGACTAAAACATTAATCCCTGCTTGTTCTAATTTTAGCACAAAGGCATCAAATTCTGCTAAGGCTCTTAATTGCACACTCTTAGGAGCAGTGTTTTGGAGAGGCCTTTGGTAATAATTGTTAACGGCAGTCTGTTCATTCATTCTAAAATTAACCGGCCTTACCATAAAAATACTATCCGTGATTTGTCTCATTAAATTACTTTTTTTGCAGGCTAAAAATAATATAATAATAGATGCAAAATCATTTTTTTTGCCATCTAATATAAATTCTTTAATTTGCTCACGTTTTGTACAATTGTACACCCACCAGCTATGAAAAAAATTTGTTTACTTGTCTCCTTGTGCCTTAGTCTTATCTGTCATGCACAACAATTTTCTCCGCCTAATTATGCCACTATTAAGCAGAAGGTAAATGCGCCGGGAAGTTCGTTATATTACCCCAAATTAGTCGCTAAATTTCAAGTCGCAGATTCATCGATGACGCTCGTAGAAAAAAGACATCTTTACTATGGTTTTGTACATCAAAATAAATATTCTCCCTATTCAAGATCAGATTATGTTGACAGCCTAAATGCCGTATTGAAAATTAAAAAAATGAGTCGCAAAGACTTTTCTAAACTACTGAATTATTCAGATTCTTTACTGGTTGATAATCCCTTTAACCTAAATGCTTATAACTATAAGTCATATGCCTATAGCCAGTTAAAAGAGGTGGCTTTAGGAGAAAAAATAGTTGCGCAGAAAAAAATCATCATTGACGCCATGATGAGTTCGGGTGACGGCTTAACAAAAGAAACGCCTTTTTATGTAATTTCTCCTAACCATCAACATTTTATTCTCAAACTCTTAGACTTAAGTTATAATGGAAGTCAAAGTGCTTTTGACACCATAGAATTCTTATCGGTTGACCAAAACGAGCAGGACATCACTGGAATATTTTTTGAGGTTTCTGCCATCTCAGAACATATGTCTAAATTGTTTAATGACCGTCCGTAGTTTTATTTAGAAAACCATCTAGATGAACGGGTTGACATCTCACTAAAAAATTAAAATCAATTCCGTTTGCCAAAACCGTAAGAGTTTGTACTTTTGGCAAAACCAAATAGTACATGAAAAACACCAAATATGTCTTTGTAACGGGAGGCGTAACTTCATCGCTCGGAAAGGGAATCATCGCAGCATCTTTAGCTAAATTACTTCAAGAACGCGGATATTCTGTGACCATTCAAAAACTTGACCCCTACATCAATATAGATCCAGGCACCCTAAATCCGTATGAGCATGGGGAGTGTTATGTCACTAATGACGGGGCTGAAACCGACCTTGATTTAGGACATTACGAACGTTTTTTAAACATTCCTACATCTCAAGCCAATAATGTAACCACCGGACGCATTTACCAATCGGTTATTGACCAAGAGCGTCGTGGAGATTTCTTAGGAAAAACGGTGCAAGTGATACCTCATATTACCGATGAAATTAAACGAAGAATTCAACTCCTTGGAAATACAGGAGAATTTGATATAATCATTACTGAAATTGGTGGAACTGTAGGTGATATTGAATCCTTACCTTATGTTGAAGCCGTTCGACAACTAAACTGGGAACTAGGAGATGACAATGCCATTGTAATTCACCTCACCCTTATTCCATTTCTTGCCGCGGCAGGAGAATTAAAAACCAAACCCACCCAACATTCGGTAAAAACCTTAATGCAAAGTGGGGTAAACCCCGACGTATTGGTTTGTCGTACAGAGCATCCAATTTCGGATGATATTAAGCGAAAACTAGCCTTATTTTGCAATGTAAAACAAGAAGATGTAATTGAATCGCTTGACGCAGAAACCATTTATGATGTACCTATCATGATGTTTAATGAAGGCTTAGATGAAGTGGTCTTACGTAAATTGGATCTGTGTATTGAAGAAAAACCAATTCTTCATAAATGGAATGAATTTCTAAAAAAACACAAGAATCCAAAGCACACGGTTAACATCGGTCTAATTGGCAAGTACGTAGAATTACACGACGCCTACAAATCAATTTCTGAAGCCTTTATTCACGCAGGTTCTTCCAATGAAATAAATGTGAATATTCATTGGATCCATTCAGAAAAAATAAATGCTAAGAACGTAGAAAAAAAACTAGGAAAACTAAACGGAATTCTGGTTGCACCTGGATTTGGAGAACGGGGAATTGAAGGGAAAATTACAGCTATTCAATTTGCACGAGAACAAAAAATTCCATTTTTAGGTATTTGTTTAGGTATGCAAATGGCCGTTATTGAATTTGCTCGAAACGTCCTTAATTTAACCGATGCCAATTCTTCAGAAATGAACGAAAACACCCCACATCCTGTGATTGACTTAATGGAGGAACAAAAAAACATTTCTGATATGGGGGGAACCATGCGTTTAGGTGCCTGGGATTGTAGTTTAACTAAACCCAGTAAAGTGTATGATGCCTATGGTACTGAATTAATCTCAGAGCGTCATCGCCATCGCTATGAGTTTAATAGTAATTATAGTACTGAAATTCAAACCGCAGGAATGAAAATAACGGGAACTAACCCCAAAACCGGCTTAGTAGAAATAATAGAATTAGAAGATCATCCTTGGTTTGTGGGTGTACAATACCACCCTGAATACAAGAGTACGGTGTTAAACCCTCACCCGCTCTTCATTGCCTTTATTCAAGCTTGTTTAGCGCATGGGTAAGTGATAAAACCAACTCGATCTAATACAAAAACCCTTCCATGTGGAAGGGTTTTTTTTAGGTCTTTAAGGCATATAGGATCTCGCCTTACAATAACTCTTTTACGTCAAACCGATTTTTATAATCTGGATCATAATGTACAAAGGATACTTTTCCGTTTTTACTAATGATATAGGTAGCGGGTACGGGTAAGGTATTGTTTCCCGGAACATTGTATGCTTCTACTCTATTTAAGGTTCCCGAATAGCCATTTCCTAGATTGGCTGCATTTACATCAAAAGACACTAAATAATCGTCCATAATTTTATTATTACTGTCGTGCAGTATAGAAAATCCGGCTTTTAATTTATCGCTAGTTTCTTTAGATTTTTCAGCCTTTTCTGGACTCACAACCACTACATGGTAACCTTTTGCGCGAAGTGCATCGAGATTTGCTTGCAATTCTTTGAGGTGTTTAGAACAATATGGACACCAGCTTCCGCGATAAAACACTAGTAAAATTTGGTTGTTTTTTAAGATTTCGGTGGAATTTATTTTCTTTCCAAATTGATCTACTCCAGTAATAACAGGGGCGTCATCACCAATATTGAGATGATCTGTGTTGATTTGAGCATTTGTTTGAACACTAACAAAGAAGAGTAAAAAAAGGATACTTAATGATTTCATTTGAATCGGTTTTAGAATTAAATTTAATTGAATTACGTGGGCTTAGTCGCCCCACTTCAACATACTTACAAGCTAAACTGTTAAAGATGCGTTAAGAAAATACGGCCTTGCACTACCGTTCTTACACCTGTTTAGTTTGCTTTTAATGTGCTAAAAACAATTTAATTTTATTGCGAATACACAAAATAGATAAAAAAATTGGTAATCCCCCTACGTATAGCGTATCTTAAGAAACCACAATTACTTCGGTATTGTATAAACGCATTGACTGTTAACAACTATGAAGACATTTCTAAAAAAATATATACCCTCCTGGCTCAAGTTGGTGATTCGCAAATACAGGTATCGCCCAACCCAATCTCCTTTTGTCAATAAAACGGCGCGCGAAACATTTACAGCAATATATCAGACCAATTTTTGGCATGGCAAAGGTAGTATTTCAGGGCAGGGATCAGACTTACAAAGCACACAAGTAGTCATTGGCGCAATCGATTCCCTTATTCAAGAATTAAACATTAGCTCGATGTTAGATATCCCCTGTGGAGATTTCCATTGGATGCAGCACGTAAATCTTACCGGACTATCCTATATTGGTGGTGACATTGTAACGGAATTAATAGAGCACAATAAAAAGAAGTACGAACAAAAACCACATATTCTGTTTGAAGAATTAAATCTACTTGAAGACAATTTACCCATGGTAGATCTTCTTTTTGTACGCGATTGTTTTGTGCATTTCTCTTACCGTGATTTCCATCAAGCCATGCAACATATCATCAATTCGAAGAGCACCTATTTATTAACCACCTCCTTTCCGAAGCACAGGCTAAATTACGATATTGTTACGGGAGATTGGCGTGCGATAAATTTACAACTCAAACCGTATAATTTTCCGCCCCCGCTACGCATTATTAATGAACATAAGGAGCATACTACATCAGACAAATCACTCGTTTTATGGAAAATAACTGATCTTGCCCATAACATAACACCATCGTAAATCTTATTGCTTTACTTTTCGTGCCACTTCGTTGCGTTCAATGGTATGTCCGGGTCTAGTCCACCGTGGTTTTTCCCCTAAATTTTCAAAGGCAGAATCTGTTGCTTCAACCGTTTCCGGTTGACTTTTCTTAACGAAGGGTTTTTGTGGCACCAAGCCTAATAAATCAAACATTGCCATATCCTCATTTACATCAGGATTAGGCGTTGTTAATAATTTATCCCCGGCAAAGATTGAATTTGCTCCAGCAAAAAAGCACATGGCTTGTCCTTCCCGACTCATTTCTGTTCGTCCTGCAGACAACCGCACCTGTGTTTCAGGCATGACAATTCGAGTGGTAGCAACCATGCGTATCATTTCCCAAATAGAAATAGGTTCTTGTTCTTCTAAGGGGGTTCCTTCTACGGCAACTAAGGCATTGATTGGAACCGATTCGGGTTGCGGGTTTAAGGTAGAAAGTGCTACTAACATGCCCGCTCTATCTTCCACTTTTTCGCCCATGCCAATAATTCCTCCACTACAAACAGTTACGTTTGTTTTTCTTACATTATCAATAGTGTCTAAACGATCTTGATATCCGCGGGTAGAAATCACTTCCTTATAATATTCTTCAGAAGAATCTAGGTTGTGGTTATATGCATATAATCCAGCTTCAGCTAAGCGTTGCGCCTGATTTTCAGTAATCATACCAAGGGTACAACACACTTCCATATCTAATTTATTGATGGTTCTAACCATCTCAAGCACTTGATCAAACTCTTGACCATCTTTTACATTTCGCCATGCGGCGCCCATACACACCCTAGAACTTCCAGAAGCTTTAGCACGTAATGCTTGTGCTTTTACCTGTGAAACGCTCATCAGATCATTGCCCTCCACATTTGTGTGGTACCGCGCTGCTTGAGGGCAATACCCACAATCTTCAGGACAGCCTCCTGTTTTAATAGAGAGTAGTGTACTTACTTGAACCGCATTGGGATCGTGATGTAACCGATGTACTGTAGCTGCTTCGTAAAGCAACTCCATCATAGGTTTATTATAAATAGCTAGAATTTCTTGAGTTGTCCAATCGTGTTTGGTTGCCATAAATCTGAATTAAGATGCGTCAAAAATACTAAAAACACATTCGCTACGTGAACATTTCTATCTTTTTTATTCACCGATTAAAACCCTGCCTAATTCTGCTAAAAACGGAATCCCAATGGAATCGTATTCGTAGTGATTATCATTAAAAATTAGGTTCTCGTTGACAAACACCGTAGCTGTTATAAGATATTCTTTGCCTGTAGTTTTAGTTGTAATATAAGCGCAATCTGTTAAATACCCATAGGCATACCCTACCTTATTGCGGATTTCAACCGTGCTTGGAATCGGTTTTTTTTGATCGCCAAAAACCAAAAACTTACCATACGAATCGTAGTATTCATCCGGATTGTAACCCGCTTGACGCGGAAGTATCTTCATGGCGTTTAATAAGAACCTTCGGTTCTCTTCAGACAACTTAAATTGCAAGTGTTCTGGGAAATTAGCGGGAAATACGAGCCTTTTCATAACGGTATGCAGGCTTGCGATTGGAAAATAATTTTTACGACTAAAATCCATCGGTTCTTCGATCAAAATTCCATCTCGATAATACGCTTTTCCTTTGACTATATTTTTCAAGTGTACGGGTTTAATCGGGGTATTGATTATAGGAGAAGTAGTACGTGTGGTACTATCATTAAGGTAGTAAATTAGGGGTTTGGTGGTCACATTATCTGCATCATTTACGGACAGACGATGCGTTAGTTGTCCTACAATTTCTAAGGCTTTTAAACGCTCATTCACCTCATCTTGTCCTACGTATTCAAACAACCTATTAAATGCATCGTTATCACTTACCGCAAAAATTTTTTCTATTTCGGCAGCAATCGTGGTTTCAACGGTATCCCCTTCAATGTAAAATTTGGTCGTTTTATCCATTATTTTTTCTTTTTCCATTTTCTCTAGGGCCATAATGGCCATTGGAAATTTCACCGTACTGGCAGGGTAAAAATAAGTGGAGTCATTACACTGAAAACTCAGCTCATCAAAAACAACTTCTGCGGTGTTTTGATTTCGATGAATTTCGGTAAACATAAATTGTACTTCGTGGGCACCCAGCCGATCTAATACAAGCCTCAGGTTGGGGCGGGTTGAAGATAAGACCGTGTCAAGTCGATCTTTTGGAGCATTACACCCAACGATAAAAAACAAACCTATACAAGCGAGCCATGATTTCATGCTATAAAGATAAAAAAACGAAAGAACAGACGCCACATTATTCTCCAATTAGGATAGATACGGCATTTCCACCGAACCCTACCGAATTAACCATAATTTTTTTTGGAGGAGTTGCAGGGGTGTTTTGCGTATAAAAAGGCACGTTGAGATAATGTTGATGCGCAATCATCAGCAAGGCCATTTCCATGTTTAACATTCCCGACGTGGCAAAGGTATGTCCTACTTTCCATTTATTATTAGTTAAAAATGGTAACCCCGTAGGAAAAACTTTACGCAACGCCGCATACTCAGCGCTATCGCCTTTAACGGTCCCTGGCGTATGTAAAATTACTGCATCCACTTCCCTTTTATCTACCCCTTTGAGTGCCATTTCCATTGCTTTTTGAAAGCAAATTCCGTCAGCTGAAATAGAGGTGTTATGTCGTAATTGCTCTGTTGCGTACCCAATTCCAATAATAGACCCTAGTTTTGTTTGATCAGCGTGCAGGTCGGTGGTTAAACACATAATCCCCGCACCTTCGCCCAAGACCATGGTATTTTTAGTCTTTTCAAAATCCATCGCTCTACAGGGATAAGGATCTGCTTCGGCTACCGAAGAATAAATTTTTAAAGCGTCCATCTGAGCCAAGGTAAATGGCGTTAAGGGAGCCTCTGAAGCGCCCACCATAAAATTGGTTGCCAGGCCAGCTTGTAACCAAGCAACCCCGTTTAACACCGCATGTAAGCCTGTTGAACAAGTTATAGAGTGACTCAAGGTGGGGCCGTTGGTTTGCAAGTCATTTGCGACCCATGAAGAAATATTTCCTAAGGTTGTGGTTGGTGAAGCTAGGGTATCCGTTTTACCTGTATTTATAAATACTTTGTGGTAACGTTCAAAGAGTTGGGTAGCTCCTCGAGACGACCCTAAGTTAATCCCCACTTCGTTTACGTTCCACTTAGCCGCTGCCTGTGCTGATCTAGCCACTAATAGTGCCATGAGCACAGAAGAATCAAGTGCATTATATTTCGTGTTTTCTTTACGCAGTTTACTAATTTCTAGTTGAATATGTGGTGGTAATTGGCCAACAAAGTGAGCATTATCGGCACCGCGCTTATAGGTTAAAAGCGATTCTTCTGAACAATAGTTTTTCCAAATTTCATCGCTTGTTTGACCTAGTGGAGAAATTGAGGCAGTAGATACAATGGCTATGGGTTGGTTCATACAACAAATTTAAACAAGGTCTAAAGCAGCTTCAATATGCTGGTATAATTTTGCTAATTGCCGATCAGTAATCACAAAAGGGGGCAATATATAGATGGTATTTCCTAAGGGACGAAGAAAAACCCCTTGATCCATAAAATATTGGAATAAGGTATTTCGCGAATCACCGTAACGATCCATGCTTGTGGTTAATTCCATGCCGAAAATGACCCCTAAACACCGTACATTTTTGACCTTGGGATTCGCCTTCATTTTCAATGCAAATTGCTGATGGTTTTGGTGAATCCGTTTGATATGTTTTTGAAATGTAGCTGAGGTTAACAGCGCAATACTTTTAATGGCAGCTGCACAGGCTGTTGGATTAGCAGAATAGGTATGTCCATGAAAAAATCCTTTCTGAATTTCATCGTGATAAAACGCATCATAAACCTCCTGTGTACATGTGGTTAGGGCCATTGGGGCAATGCCCGCAGTTAAGGATTTTGCCAAGCACATTAGGTCAGGTTGGGTTTGAATTTGATCTGACGCAAAATAGGAACCTGTCTTTCCAAAACCTGTCATAACTTCATCTGCAATGGTGAGAACATTATGCTTTTTAGCAATGCGCAGCAAACGATTCAGCAACGCTGGCTCATGCATTTTCATCCCAGCGGCCCCTTGCACCAAGGGTTCGTAGATAAAAGCCGCAACCTCAGAACTGTTTAACATGGTCTCAAATTTCGCTTCCACCTCTTTTATAGTAGCCTTAGTAGGCACAGGAATTCTATCAACATCAATAAAAAACGCTTCAAACGGCCCATTGTACACTGATAGTCCCGAAACAGACATGGCACCAAAAGTATCACCGTGAAAACCATCTTCCAATGCAATAATCTTCGTGCGTTTCTCTCCTTGATTATAAAAATATTGCAGGGCCATTTTAATGGCTACATCCACCGAGGTAGATCCATTGTCAGAAAAGAATATTTTTTGTTGATTGTTTGGCAAAATATCCATCAGTGCTTCTGATAATTCAATTGCGGGACGATGTGTAAATCCGCTAAATACAATCTGATTCAATTCAGATAATTGCTCCGTCACTGCCGCAATTATCTCTGCATTACAGTGACCGTACATGGCCGTATACCAAGAGGCGATACCATCAATATAGGCCTTTCCATCTTCGTCATATAACAGGGCGTCATTTCCTTTGACAATTACAGGCAGATCTTTTTGTAGCTTATGCTGTGTCAACGGATGCCAAAGGTGTTTTTTATCTCTATCAGTTAAGGTCATATACTCGGGTTAAATAGTTGAAATAAAGTCAAAACATAGTTTGAAGCAAAAGTAATTTTTTTATGAGCTATTCTCGCTTTATTTTAAAAAAATACGCAGGGATTAATAGAGAAAATAAGCGTTTAGTTTTACAAGGAGTCGCTAAAAATTTGAGCGTATTCTAAAATCACATTCTGATCAAAATAGGGTTCTTCCTCAACCCTTCCAATGACAGGAATATTGGTCATTTTTTGAATAATATCTTCGGTGCTTTCATGTCGGTTTCCCGAATAGACTAACACTACATTGAACCCTTTTTCTTTGAGTAGCATCAACGTCATTAAGGTGTGGTTAATACTGCCTAAATAGTGCCTAGACACAACAACCACAGTTGCTTTTTGGGGAATAATGTCAAGCATGGTTTGCCTATCATTAAGGGGGACCAATAGCCCTCCAGCGCCCTCTATAATCAATGTATTCTTCGTCTTAGGTGCTTTTATTTTATTCAGATCAAGTTCAATCTGCTCTAGTTCTGCAGCGGCATGTGGACTCATTGGTGTTTTCAAGGCGTAGGCACTTGGATAAAATGTGCTTTGATTGTTACTAACCAATCGTTTTACCTCATCCGTATCGGTATGGTCAAGGGCTCCGGCTTGAACAGGTTTCCAGTAATCCGCCTTAAGGGCTTCCACTAGGATGGATGAGACAATTGTTTTTCCAACTTCTGTAGATATTCCGGTAACAAAATACTGCATTAAAAAATGGTTTTACATTTAGTGCAAATATGCCGCTTCTTTTCAAAAAAAGGGAACAACATATAAAATAAATTTTTTCGGTGTAAAGGAGCAATTAATATTTGCGTAGCGTTACATGCAGGACAATGGATGGGGCTTCCGTTGGTTGTAAGGGCATAGCGTCTTGTTGTATTATAAATCTCATTTGCGCGGAATAAATCGTCTTTATGGACCCTTAATTTAACCCCTCCAATTGCCTGACTAATCAGCGGGTCTGCATCTACAGTAACTTCATCTACTAAAATAACGTTGATATTCGCTGCCTCGAGGGTAGCTTTTAGGAGATGCGCTTCGGTTGAATATTGAAATATAGCTAAGGTGGTATAATTACTATTCATTTTTTTATTTTTAAATAGTTGTGAAGTAGGGTTAACACCTTTTGTATTTGACTTGGTGTATTGTAGGAGTGCAGGCAAAACCGCAATCGCTCCGTTTGCTCCGGAACGGTTGGCGATAAGATGGGACGAATATCAAACCCGTTGTTCCTGCACTGCTCAGCAATGGCTTTAACGCGACTATTGCCGGGTATCACCACACACTGAATGGCCGAACTACTCGAAATAAAAGGGAGTGATAATTCGGCTGCCACCGCTTTAAAATAGCGAATATTTTCTTTTAAGGCCTTCCTTGCCGTAGAATCCTGAATATGTTGATGGGCACAAATAAGGGTTGCAAGCGTATGGGGATTTAACCCTGTGGTATAGATAAAGCTTCGCGCAAAATTTACCAGAAAGGATTTCAAATCAGCAGTACCTAACACCGCTGCCCCATGCGCCCCAATCCCTTTACCGAAGGTTACCACACGAGCAAATACCCGGTCACAAATGCCAGCCAAGGGTACCAGACCGCTACCAAAAACACCTACAGCATGCGCTTCATCAACAATGAGTTTTGCATGATACGTATCACAGAGGTCCATCATAGCGCTCAAATCAGGTTCATCTCCATCCATTGAAAAAATAGATTCGGTTAGTACATACATCTGTTGAGCGGGTAAAGCCTTGTGTTGATGTTTTTGCAAGACACGCTCTAAATCAGCTAGGTCATTGTGTTTAAATTTAAAACAAGTGCCTAAACCCAAATGTAAACCATCTCGAATAGAGGCATGGCAATACTGATCATAGAGTACGCAATCCCCTCGTTGTACGATTGCTGAGAGCAATCCAAGATTAGCCGTATATCCACTGCTAAACACCAAGGCGGCCTGGCATTGGTAAAACTGAGTTAATTGTGTTTCAAGCATTGGGTAGAGCGGGTGGTTGCCCGTTAAGAGCCGAGATCCTCCAACCCCATTTTGCATACAATTATGCGCTTTAAGGAATGCTAGAGTTTGCTGAAAAAGTTCGGTATCCTTTGCTAGTCCAAGATAATCATTCGATGAGAAATCAACCAAGGCTGGCGATTGCGTTAGTTCGCGTAAAGCGTTATTTTTTATACGCTCATCAAGTTTATTACGAAGTTTTTTGGGGAGAATCATAACCGTATTTTTCACTGAGCTCCGCTAGGTTTACATAGTGTTTGTTTTTACGTACTGTAGCATCTAGTAATCGAATTTCTTGTTCGATGGCAATTTTACATGCAATGTCAAAGGCTCGGTGTTTATCCTTGCATACAAACATGGTAATATGTTTATTTCGGTCATACCAAAGGTTAACGTCAAAATGTTCAGGTTCATTACTAAATACAGCGACGTAATCTAGCCGTGGAAGATTTAGCCATTCGCCTCGTTTAATCCACCCCAAGTTAAACTCATTTTTATAGCGATTGTTCCCTAAGTCTAAGGTAGTGGTTCTGCGAATTAATAAAGCTAGACCAACGACACTAACCAAAAGAATAATTTCAAATGAGATAAAGAAGCTGCGTGTTGGTGAGATGTTCTCTGATGCGTCTACTGCGGTATAAATGGCTAAGATTAATAAGAACAGTGCAATGCCCACAATGGTCTTTGCCACTAGGGGTTGCCAAGAAGGCTGTCCTCTAAGAACAGTAATTACTTTTTCATTTTCCATACTATAAAAATATAAAAAACAGTTGATTAAACCCTCTCTTTTATAAAAAATAGCAGGGCTAAACTAGCTTAAAATTGAAAATAGATGATAAATTACTCCATTTTGACGTGTTAATTTTTCTACCGATGAATACTTCAAATGAAACTGATGCNTATTTACTTAGCCTCTTTTACGTTTTATAGCCGCATCATACAGTTTAGTAACACCAACAAAATTGGCGCTGTTAATTGCAGCGACTATAGCCACTTCTTTTTAAGCAAAAGAATTTATTCAACCCTACCTAGTTGAATTGAACCATTAATTTACCGCATAGACAGCTCTACTGTTTACCAAACAGCGACCTAACTAAACTTTTTTAACTGTACCTATCGCTTTGCCTTAGGCCTCCCATGGAAATGAGCTGGACAGCTCGTACGCAATACCCATAGCGCCGTAATTCTTTATGAATAATAATCATGAAAGATTAAGGTAAAAAAAAACACCGAACATGGTATTGTTCGGTGTTTATATCTAGTTATGCTTGACCAGTAGGACCAAAATTCATCGGTATGGGCGGTTGCTCATAATCCTTAATTTCTCCATGGGCTTTTTCAAATCGAGCCACATTTTCGGCTAATGCCTTGGTCAACCTTTTTGCATGTTGCGGCGTTAGAACTATTCTCGATTTAACTTTTGCCTTAGGAACTCCTGGCATTACATTAACAAAATCAACAACAAATTCTGAGGCCGAGTGATTAATGATTGCTAAGTTGGCATAGGTACCTTCAGCAACGGTTTCATCGAGTTCAATATTTAATTGATTTTGTTTTTTTTGATCTTCTGACATGATTAATTTGCTTCTATTTCTTCATTAGAACCAACAATAAGGTGATCATACAAACGCATTCCTGTTCCTGCTGGAATTCGCTTCCCAACAATAACATTTTCTTTAAGACCTTCTAGTGTATCAATTTTACCACTTACTGCAGCTTCATTAAGCACTTTGGTTGTCTCTTGGAAAGATGCGGCAGAAATAAACGATTTCGTCTGTAAGGACGCTCTTGTAATTCCTTGTAAAATAGGTTCTGCGGTAGCTGCAACAGCATCTCTCGCTTCCACTAGATTTTGATCATTTCTTCGTAGGATAGAATTTTCATCTCTCAATTTACGGCTAGTGACAATTTGACCCGCTTTAAGGTTTTCAGAATCACCAGCATCAACAATCACTTTCATTCCATAAATATCATCATTTACCGATATAAAATCATTTTTATGAATCAATTGATTTTCTAAGAAAATGGTATCTCCAGAGTCAATAATTTTAACTTTACGCATCATTTGACGTACTACTACTTCAAAGTGCTTATCATTAATTTTCACCCCTTGAAGTCTATACACCTCTTGGATTTCATTTACTAAATACTCTTGCACCGCAGATGGGCCTTTAATATTTAGAATGTCTGTTGGTGTAATTGCACCATCAGAAAGCGGCATACCAGCTTTAATAAAGTCATTTTCTTGAACTAAAATTTGGTTAGATAGTTTAACTAAATATTTTCTAACCTCCCCAATTTTAGATTCTACAATGATTTCACGGTTACCACGCTTAATTTTACCAAATGATACCACCCCATCAATTTCAGAAACTACCGATGGATTAGAAGGATCACGTGCTTCAAACAGCTCTGTAACTCTAGGTAGACCTCCAGTAATATCCCCTGCTTTTCCTGATTTACGCGGAATCTTCACTAAGATTTTACCCCCTTCAATCTTTTCACCATCTTCCACCATCAAGTGAGCTCCTACAGGTAAACTATACGAACGTAAGGTTTCTCCTTTATTATTTTGAATTAATAAGGTAGGAACGACTTTCTTGTTTTTAGATTCAGAAATTACTTTTTCTTGGAAACCAGTTTGCTCATCAATTTCTACTAAGTAGGTAATTCCTTGATCAATATTTTCGAAGGCAATTTTTCCTTTAAATTCAGAAACAATTACACCGTTATATGGATCCCATTGACAAATAACATCACCACGTTTTATGCTTTGACCATCTTTAATAAAGACGTACGAACCATACGGAATATTATTAGTACTTAAGGTAATTCCTGTTTTCTTATCAATAATTTTAACTTCAGAAGTTCTAGAGATAACAATTTCAGCTTCGTTACCATCTAAATCTACGCCAGTTACTGTATTTAAGTCTTCAATTTCAACTTTACCGTCAAATTTGGCTTGTAATTTACTTTCTTCAGAAATGTTTCCTGCAATACCCCCAACGTGGAAGGTACGTAAGGTTAATTGTGTACCCGGTTCTCCAATAGATTGTGCTGCAATAACTCCAACAGCTTCTCCAATTTGAACCATTTTTTTGGTAGACAAACTATGTCCATAACACTTAGAACAAATTCCTCTATCCGACTCACAGGTTAAGGCAGATCGTACTTCAACAGATTCGATTGGCGCTGCTTCAATTTTAGCAACAATTTTCTCATCTATTTCTTCCCCAGCTTCTGCCAATAACTCATCGGTTAATGGATCACGTACATCTTCTAAAGATACACGACCAAGAATACGTTCTCCTAAGGTTTCAACAATTTCTTCATTTTTCTTTAAAGGGCTTATCTCTAAACCTCGTAGGGTACCACAATCGTGTTCATTGATAATCACGTCTTGTGACACATCCACCAAACGTCTTGTTAAATATCCTGCATCTGCCGTTTTTAAGGCGGTATCTGCAAGACCTTTACGCGCACCGTGCGTAGAGATAAAGTATTCTAAAATTGATAATCCTTCTTTAAAGTTAGAAAGAATTGGATTCTCAATAATCTCTCCACCCCCTGCGGTAGATTTTTTTGGTTTCGCCATTAATCCACGCATCCCGGTTAACTGGCGAATTTGTTCTTTAGAACCCCTTGCACCAGAATCAAGCATCATATACACCGAGTTAAATCCTTGTTGATCTTCTCGTAAACGTTTCATAGAAAGTTCGGTCAAACGGTTGTTTGTTGAACTCCAAATATCAATAACTTGATTATACCGTTCTTTATTGGTCAACATCCCCATATTATAACTAGCCGTAATTGTATCGACTTGTTCATTAGCGGTGTCAATCATACCTGTTTTTTCTTTAGGAATAATAATATCCCCTAAACTAAATGAGAGTCCACCTTGGAATGCAAATTTATACCCCATAGATTTAATTGCATCAAGGAAATCGCCCGTAGTAGGAATATCAGTTGCTTTTAAAATATCACCAATAATATCTCTTAGTGATTTTTTAGTTAACACCTTATTAATATATCCTGCACTTTCTGGAACAACTTCGTTAAACAATACACGTCCAACGGTAGTTTTCACAATTTGTTTGGTCAATTCTCCTTCTTCATTAAAAGCCATGGTTCTAACTTTTATTCCCGCATTCAAATCAACTTTCTTTTCATTGAAAGCGATAATCACTTCTTCCGGAGAATAGAACGTACTACCTTCACCTTTAACTTTGTGTTCTTTGGTGCTGATACGTTCTTTAGTCATATAGTATAACCCGAGTACCATATCCTGAGAAGGTACTGTAATTGGTGATCCATTGGCTGGATTTAAAATACTATGTGACGCTAGCATTAACAATTGAGCTTCGAGGATAGCCTCTGGGCCTAAAGGTAAATGCACCGCCATTTGATCCCCATCGAAATCCGCGTTAAAAGCCGTACACACAAGTGGGTGTAATTGAATAGCTTTACCTTCAATTAATTTAGGTTGAAACGCTTGAATACCAAGTCTGTGTAATGTTGGGGCACGGTTTAATAATACCGGATGTCCTTTCAGTACATTTTCTAAGATATCCCAAACAACAGGTTCTCTTTTATCTATAATTTTCTTTGCAGATTTAACTGTTTTTACAATACCTCTTTCAATTAATTTTCTAATTACAAAAGGTTTGTACAATTCAGCTGCCATATCTTTTGGCAATCCACATTCGTATAATCTAAGTTCTGGTCCAACAACAATTACAGAACGCGCAGAATAATCCACACGTTTCCCTAATAAGTTTTGACGGAATCGACCTTGTTTTCCTTTTAATGAATCAGATAAGGATTTAAGCGGACGATTAGATTCTGTTTTAACCGCTGAAGATTTACGCGTATTATCGAACAAAGAATCAACAGATTCTTGTAACATTCGTTTTTCATTACGTAAAATTACTTCTGGAGCTTTAATTTCCATCAATCGTTTTAAACGATTATTACGGATAATTACACGTCGGTATAAATCATTTAAATCAGAGGTAGCAAAACGACCACCATCTAAAGGCACTAAGGGACGAAGTTCTGGTGGAATAACAGGTACCACCTTCATAATCATCCATTCTGGTTTATTTTCACGATTTAAGTTTGCATCTCTAAAAGCTTCTACAACGTTTAGCCTTTTAAGGGCTTCCATTTTACGTTGTTTAGACGTTTCTGTATTTGCTTTATGTCTTAATTCGTATGATAATTCATCAAGGTTGATTCGAGCTAATAACTCAATCAAACACTCTGCTCCCATTTTAGCAATAAACTTATTTGGGTCAGAATCATCTAAGTATTGATTGTCTTGTCCAAGGGATTCGAGTACATCTAAATATTCTTCCTCGGTAAGGAAATCCATTTTTTGTAAGGGTTCACCTTCAACATTTGTAGCTATCCCTGGTTGAATCACAACATATCGCTCATAGTAAATGATCATATCTAATTTCTTAGAAGGTAGACCTAAGAGATATCCCATTTTATTTGGTAATGATCTAAAATACCAAATATGTGCTATTGGCACAACCAAATTAATGTGTCCAACTCTATCTCTACGAACTTTTTTCTCAGTTACTTCAACTCCACATCGGTCACAAACAATGCCTTTATAACGAATTCTTTTGTACTTTCCACAAGCACACTCATAATCTTTTATAGGACCAAAAATTCGCTCACAGAATAAACCATCACGTTCAGGTTTATGTGTACGATAATTGATCGTTTCTGGTTTTAAAACTTCCCCTCTAGATTGTTCTAGAATTGATTCAGGTGATGCTAAACCAATAGAAATTTTACTAAATTTTTTTACAGTGTATTTTTCTTTTTGTTTTGCCATGATATATTGTGCAAATATTTAAAATGTAAAAATAATGATGATAATGACTACTTTAGTTTTTCAATGATGGCACCCAATAGCAATGTATTGGGTGCCTAATCATTATTCTTCCAATCTAACGTCTAATCCAAGGCCTTTCAGCTCGTGCATTAATACGTTAAATGATTCTGGTAATCCAGGTTCAGGCATTGGCTCACCTTTTACGATTGACTCGTAGGTTTTTGCTCGACCTAATACATCATCTGATTTTACCGTTAAAATCTCTCGTAGGGTACTTGAAGCACCATAGGCTTCTAGGGCCCATACCTCCATCTCACCAAAACGTTGACCTCCAAATTGAGCTTTACCACCCAAAGGTTGTTGTGTAATTAATGAGTAAGGTCCAATAGAACGAGCGTGCATTTTGTCTTCAATCATATGACCTAATTTAATCATATAGATTACCCCAACTGTTGCGGGTTGATCAAAACGCTCTCCTGTTCCCCCATCAAATAAATAGGTATGTCCAAATTCAGGTACACCTGCACTATTGGTTAATTCAGTAATTTGACCTATTGATGCTCCATCAAAAATTGGTGTAGCATATTTTTGACCTAATTTCTGTCCTGCCCAACCGAGAACGGTTTCATAAATTTGACCAATATTCATCCTTGAAGGTACCCCTAATGGGTTCAATACGATATCAACTGGTGTTCCATCTTCTAAGAAAGGCATGTCTTCTTGACGAACAATACGAGCAACAATACCTTTGTTACCATGACGTCCCGCCATTTTATCACCTACTTTTAATTTACGTTTTTTAGCGATATAAACTTTGGCTAGTTTTACGATACCTGCAGGAAGTTCATCTCCAACAGTAATGGTAAATTTCTCTCTACGTAACGACCCTTGAATATCATTCACTTTAATTTTATAATTGTGAATTAGTTCAGTAACTAATTTATTTAGGTCTTTATCTGTAGTCCAAACACCTTTAGTTAAGTGCTCAAAGTCATTAATTGCATTTAACATTTTCAGGGTAAATTTCTTTCCTTTCGGGAAGATTTCTTCACCGAGATCATTTTGTACCCCTTGTGATGTTTTACCGTTTACGATGTTAAACAATTTATCTACTAATACGTCTTTTATTTCATCTAATTTCTGCGTGAATTCAGCTTCTAATTTTGCAATATTTTCTTTATCCTCGCTTCGTTTCGCTTTATCCTTAATGGTACGTTGAAATAATTTCTTATCAATTACAACTCCGTTTAATGAAGGAGACGCCTTTAGAGATGCATCTTTAACATCACCTGCATTATCTCCAAAGATTGCACGTAAAAGTTTCTCTTCAGGGGTTGGATCAGATTCACCTTTAGGTGTAATCTTACCAATTAGAATATCTCCAGGCTTAATTTCGGCCCCAATTCTAATCATCCCATTTTCATCTAAATCTTTGGTTGCTTCTTCAGAAACGTTCGGAATATCATTGGTCAATTCTTCGGCACCTAATTTAGTGTCTCGTACATCTAATGAGTACTCATCAATATGAATTGACGTAAAGATATCTTCACGAACTACGCGTTCAGAAATTACAATTGCATCCTCAAAGTTATACCCTTTCCAAGGCATAAAGGCAACTTTCATATTTCTACCTAGGGCTAATTCTCCCTTTTCTGTAGCATACCCTTCACAAAGTACTTGTCCCTTTTTAACTTTATCTCCTTTGGTTACAATAGGGTGTAAGTTAATAGAGGTACCTTGATTTGTTTTTCTAAACTTAATAAGGTTATATGATTTCTCATCGGGCTCAAAGCTTACTAAACGTTCTTCATCTGTACGTTTGTACTTAATAATAATTTTATCAGAATCCACGTATTCAACCACACCGTCACCTTCGGCATTAATTAAGATTCTTGAATCTGTTGCTACACGTCTTTCCAATCCGGTTCCAACAATTGGAGACTCAGGTCTCATCAAAGGTACCGCTTGACGCATCATGTTTGACCCCATTAACGCACGGTTGGCATCATCATGTTCAAGGAATGGAATTAACGAAGCAGAGATAGAGGAAATTTGATTTGGCGACACATCCATATAATCTACATTATCTGGGGTTACCAATGGGAAATCACCTTCTTCTCGAGCTACAACTTTATCTAAAATTATTTTCCCTTCACTATCTAATTCTAAATTAGATTGAGCAATTTTCTTGCCTTCTTCCTCTTCAGCACTTAAATAAATAGGTTCAATTTTTACATCTACTTCACCATTCGTTACTTCACGGTATGGGGTTTCAATAAATCCAAGATTATTCACTTTAGCATAAACCGCTAATGAAGAAATTAATCCAATATTCGGACCCTCTGGGGTTTCAATAGGACATAATCTTCCGTAGTGTGTATAGTGCACATCACGAACCTCAAACCCAGCTCTTTCTCTTGAAAGACCGCCGGGACCTAAGGCCGATAATCTACGTTTATGTGTAATTTCGGCTAACGGATTGGTTTGATCCATAAACTGCGATAATTGATTCGTTCCAAAAAACGAATTAATCACAGAAGACAAGGTTTTGGCATTGATCAAGTCAATAGGCGTAAAGACTTCGTTATCTCTAACGTTCATACGCTCTCTAATGGTACGAGCCATTCTTGAAAGTCCAACCCCAAACTGACTTGCCAATTGTTCACCTACTGTTCTTACACGACGGTTAGACAAGTGATCAATATCATCTACTTCAGCTTTAGAATTTACTAATTTTATCAAGTTCTTGATAATTGTAATGATATCTTCTTGGGTTAATACCTTTTGATTAATATCAATATCAAGTTCTAATTTTTTATTCATTCTATACCGTCCTACCTCACCTAGGTTATAACGTTGTTCAGAGAAGAATAATTTATTGATAATACCTTTTGCTGTTTCATAATCTGGCGGTTCAGCATTACGCAATTGACGGTAAATATGTTCAACGGCTTCTTTTTCAGAATTCGTTGGATCTTTTTGCAAGGTATTGTGGATAATGGCATAGTCACCTAATTGATTATCTTCCTTGTGTAAGAGAATATTTTTGGTTCCTGCATCAACAATTTCATCGATGTGTTCCTTTTCAAGGATGGTATCACGGTCTAAGATGATTTCGTTTCGTTCAATAGACACTACTTCACCCGTATCTTCATCTACGAAATCTTCATGCCATGTTTTCAATACTCTTGCTGCCAATTTTCTACCTAAGACTTTTTTAAGTCCACTTTTTGAAACCTTCACCTCATCGGCTAAATCGAAGATCTCTAAAATGTCTTTATCTCGCTCAAAGCCAATAGCTCTGAACAAGGTAGTAACTGGTAATTTTTTCTTTCTATCAATATAGGCGTACATTACGCTATTGATATCCGTTGCAAATTCTATCCAAGACCCTTTAAAAGGAATAACTCTGGCAGAATACAACTTGGTTCCGTTGGCGTGAAAAGATTGGCCAAAGAAAACCCCTGGAGAACGGTGTAATTGAGAAACCACAACACGTTCTGCACCATTGATGACAAACGTACCACTATGGGTCATATAAGGAATAGTTCCTAAATATACATCTTGTACGATGGTTTCAAAATCTTCATGCTCAGGATCCGTACAGTACAATTTAAGTCTTGCTTTTAACGGAACGCTATAAGTCAAACCTCGTTCAATACATTCTTGAATGGAGTATCTTGGTGGATCTACGAAGTAATCAATAAACTCTAAGACAAATTGATTTCTAGTATCAGTAATAGGGAAATTATCTGAGAAAGTTTTGAATAAACCCTCGTCACTTCTTTCGTCTGATTTGGTTTCTAACTGAAAAAAATCTTGAAATGATTTCACTTGAATATCTAAGAAATCTGGATAATCAGTGATCAATTTTGCAGTGGCGAAATTTACTCTTTCGGTACTATTATTTGCTAACAATGGAGTAATTTTTTAATTAAAAAAATAATAAATTTTTAAGAACGAACATATACGAAAAATGGTTTAGGTCAATTTGAGCTTTCACTCAAAGACCTAAACCTTATTGTTTCAGTCCCGACTTGATTCCTCAAGCACGGGATAGAGCTTACTTAAGCTCAACCTCAGCACCAGCTTCTTCTAAAGAAGCTTTAAGACCTTCGGCCTCATCTTTAGAAACTCCTTCTTTAATAGCTTTTGGAGCTCCGTCTACTAATTCTTTAGCATCTTTAAGACCTAAACCAGTTAATTCTTTAACCAATTTAACTACTGCTAATTTAGAACCACCAGCTGCTTTCAAAATTACGTCGAATTCTGTTTGCTCTTCTGCTGCTTCACCACCACCAGCGGCTGGTCCAGCTACTGCAACTGCTGCTGCAGCAGGCTCGATACCATACTCATTTTTTAAAATATCAGCTAATTCATTAACTTCTTTCACTGTTAAGTTAACTAATTGTTCTGCGAAATCTTTTAATTCTGCCATTTTTGTTTGTTTTAATTTTTTATTATTTAGTTTATAAGTGCGTACAATTTATTTTTCCGATAAAGTCTTGATAATACCAGACAATTTAGAACCACCTGATTGCAATGCTGAAACAACATTTTTAGCAGGAGATTGTAAGATTGTAATGATTTCACCAATAAGTTCTTCTTTCGATTTTATAGTGACTAAGGTCTCTAATTGATCATCGCCAACATAGATTGCTTCTTCAATATAAGCTCCTTTTAACAAAGGCTTATCTGACTTTTTACGAAATTCTTTTATTACTTTAGCTGGGGCATTACTCACCTCAGAAATCATGATAGAAGTGTTTCCTTTTAATACTTCAGGTAACTCTCCAAAATCTTTATCAGATTTCTCCATTGCTTTGGTAAGCAAGGTGTTTTTTACTACAGCTAGTTTTACATTAGCTTTATAACAAGCTCTACGTAAGTTTGACGTGGCTCCCGCGTTTAGTCCTGAAATATCAGCCAAATAAATGGTGCTACCTTCAGACAGTTGTACGGTCAAATCGTCTATTACTTGTGCTTTTTGTTCTCTAGTCATCTTTGAAACTTTTTAACCTACTGATTTAACTTCAACTTGAACACTTGGACTCATCGTACTCGACATGTAAATACTCTTGATATAAATCCCTTTCGCAGTGGTTGGTTTCAACTTAACTACTGTTTGAATTAATTCATTTGCATTGCCTTGAATTTTATCTGCGTCAAATGATGTTTTACCAATAGAGGCATGAATGATTCCAGTTTTATCAACTTTAAAATCAATTTTACCCCCTTTTACATCTTTTACAGCTTTAGCTACGTCCATTGTTACTGTACCTGTTTTTGGGTTAGGCATTAAACCTCTAGGCCCTAAAATTCTTCCTAGGGGACCTAACTTACCCATTACACTTGGCATAGTGACAATAACGTCAACATCTGTCCATCCTCCTTTAATTTTTTGAAGGTATTCATCTAATCCTACATAATCAGCACCAGCTTCTTTAGCTTCAGCTTCTTTATCTGGAGTTACTAAGGCAAGAACCTTAACATCTTTACCTGTTCCGTGTGGTAGCGTTACTACACCACGAACCATTTGATTAGCTTTTCTAGGATCTACACCCAATCGAATTGCTACATCAACAGATGCATCAAATTTTACATTAGTAATTTCTTTGACTAAAGCAGAGGCTTCGCTTAAACTATATGCTTTATTTGCATCTACTTTAGCAACCGCTTCTTTTCGCTTTTTTGTTAACTTTGACATGTTTTATTTATTATAAAGTTTAAGCAGGAGCGTTTCCTTTTACTTTTAATCCCATAGATCTTGCGGTACCCGCAACCATTTTCATTGCTGATTCAACTTTAAATGCATTTAAATCTTGCATTTTATCTTCAGCAATAACTCTGATTTGGTCCCAAGTAACTGTTGCTACTTTTTTTCGGTTAGGTTCCCCTGATCCTTTTTTAATTTTGGCTGCTTCTAATAACTGAACTGCAGCAGGTGGTGTTTTAATTACAAAGTCAAATGATTTGTCTTTGTATACCGTGATCGAAACTGGTAAAACTTTACCAGGCTTATCTTGGGTTCTTGCATTAAATTGCTTACAGAACTCCATGATATTAACCCCAGCAGCACCTAAGGCAGGTCCTACAGGTGGCGAAGGATTTGCTGCACCTCCACGAACTTGTAATTTTACAACCTTACTAACTTCTTTTGCCATTTTTTAAACTTTAGTTTAGACGTTATTTAATGGAAAGCTTAAACAACATCTTAAATACGTAACATTTATGAAATTTTTTCTACTTGCATATAACTCAATTCTAATGGCGTTTTTCTTCCAAAAATCTTCACCATTACTTCGAGCTTACGTTTTTCTTCATTTATATTTTCGATGGTACCATCGAAACCATTAAACGGTCCATCTACTACTTTTACCGTTTCCCCTAAAATATAAGGAATTGCAACATTTTCGTTTTGTACCGCTAATTCATCTACCTTACCTAGCATTCTGTTAACTTCAGATTTTCTTAAGGGAACAGGATCTCCTCCTTTAACCTCACCTAAAAATCCGATAACACCTGTTACAGACTTAATAACATGTGGAAGCTCTCCACTTAAATTAGCCTGAATCATAATATAACCAGGAAAGTAAACTTTTTCTTTATTTATTTTTTTACCGTTACGGATTTGTATTACCTTTTCCGTTGGAACCAAAACTTGATCTACATAATCTGCCAAACCTAACCGAGCGATTTCGTTCTCAATATAGGCTTTTACTTTATTTTCTTGGCCACCTATAGCTCGTACAACATACCATTTCTTTACAGAATCAGCCATAATAGTTTCTTAATTAAATAGATTAAAATATTGTTCTAAGCCCAATTGAAAAGCTTTATCAACAAGAAAGATTGCTAAAGAAAATAACACAGTAAACAAAGCGACTACCACTGTTGATTTTTGCGCTTCCGGAACTGAAATCCATGAAACTTGTGTTTTTAATTCTAAAAATGATTCTTTAAAATAACTAACAATACCCATAATTTTTATTCTAATTGTACAGATTACTAATCCATCTAAATTTTGGCACTTTCACCATGCACGGGTGGAGAGACTCGAACTCCCGACACCTGGTTTTGGAGACCAGTGCTCTACCAACTGAGCTACACCCGTATAGAATTTAAGGTGCTCCCAAACTGAGGGAGCACCTTTCCTATAATATATTTATTAAACTAGGGTGTCTTATAATATTTCAGTCACCTGACCAGCTCCTACAGTTCTACCACCTTCACGGATTGCGAAACGTAAACCTACGTTCATTGCAATAGGTTGGTGAAGATCTACAGTGATCGTTAAGTTATCACCTGGCATTACCATTTCAACTCCATCAGGTAAGTTAATAGTACCTGTTACGTCAGTGGTTCTTACGTAGAACTGTGGACGGTAGTTGTTATGGAATGGAGTGTGACGTCCACCTTCTTCTTTTTTAAGGATATAAACCTCAGCTTTAAATTTATCATGTGGAGTTACTGAACCTGGTTTACAGATTACCATACCTCTTTTGATATCAGTTTTTTCAATACCTCTTAATAAGATACCAACGTTATCTCCAGCTTCTCCTCTATCAAGAATTTTACGGAACATTTCAACTCCAGTAATCGTAGAAGTTAATTTTTCAGCTCCCATCCCGATAATATCAACTGCATCACCAGTATTAGCAACACCTGTTTCGATACGACCTGTAGCAACAGTTCCACGACCAGTAATTGAAAATACATCTTCAATTGGCATTAAGAAATCTTTGTCAACTTCACGTGTTGGCTCTTCAATCCAAGCATCAACTGCTTCCATTAATTCAACAACAGTATTAACCCATTTTTCTTCACCATTTAAAGCACCTAAGGCAGATCCAGAAACAACAGGACCATTATCACCATCGTACTCATAGAAGCTTAATAAATCTCTTACTTCCATGTCAACTAGCTCTAAAAGCTCTTCATCATCAACCATGTCAACTTTATTCAAGAAAACAACAATTCTTGGAATTCCAACCTGACGTCCTAAAAGGATGTGCTCACGTGTTTGTGGCATTGGTCCATCAGTTGCCGCAACAACTAAAATTGCACCGTCCATTTGAGCAGCACCAGTTACCATGTTCTTCACATAATCGGCGTGACCTGGACAGTCAACGTGAGCATAGTGACGTTTAGCCGTTTGATACTCAACGTGTGATGTATTAATAGTAATCCCTCTTTCTTTTTCTTCAGGAGCATTATCGATTTGATCGAAATTTTTTGCTTCAGAATAGCCTTGGTCAGCCATTACTTTAGTGATAGCTGCTGTTAACGTAGTTTTACCGTGGTCAACGTGTCCAATTGTACCAATATTTAAGTGCGGTTTGGAACGATCAAAAGTTTCTTTTGCCATGATTGTAAATTTTAATTCTTAGTTATAAATATATTTAGTGTTCAATTTTCTAAAGTTGATATCTCAACTTGATAGCACAATTGCTATTATTTTATTTTGAGCCAATGACGAGATTTGAACTCGTGACCTCTTCCTTACCAAGGAAACGCTCTACCCCTGAGCTACACCGGCGTAAAGTGTTGAAT
>JGI24723J26617_10000163_pt1 | contig 68989 bp, 65 predicted proteins | sample Cruoilmetagenom6_FD_26617 | JGI IMG/M metagenome (IMG submission 26617) | reverse complement strand
TTAAGTTTTTGATTGGCTATTCCAAATCTTTGCAAATAGTTGAATATAGTAATATTCAATTCGAAAATAATTTAAACTAGACTAAAAAATCCCAACTCCTAGTTGGGATTTTTTGTTTTGTAGTAGGCGTCCAAAACTTTTTTTCTTCCTATTGTTTTGGTTATGATGTCTTTTTGCAAATTCCATCCTCTTGCAGGGGAATATTCCCTTCCGTACCATATTATCTGTAAATGAAGATCGTTCCATAATTCTTTTGGGAATAATCTTTTTGCGTCCCTTTCGGTTTGCACAACATTTTTACCATTGGAAAATCCCCATCGGTACATTAGTCTATGTATGTGGGTGTCCACTGGAAAGGCCGGTATACCAAAGGCTTGCGAGACAACCACACTGGCGGTTTTATGGCCCACGGCCGGCAATTGTTCCAAAAGTTCCATTTCTTGTGGAACTTGTCCGCCATATTTTTCAATCAAAATTTTAGAAAGTCCGTAAATCCCTTTCGATTTCATTGGTGATAGTCCAACCGGTTTAATAATTTCCCGTATTTCTTCAGCCGTCATTTTTACCATGTCATATGGATTGTTGGCCTTGGCAAAAAGTTTAGGGGTAATCTGATTGACCCTAACATCGGTACTTTGTGCAGACAATAATACTGCAATGAGCAGTGTATAGGGGTCTTTGTGGGCTAGGGGGACTGGAATGGTGGGGTATATTCCCTGTAAGGTCTCAATGGCAAAGTTTACTTTTTCGGCTTTCGTCATTTATTGCGTAATTTTATGAAAAATAAATATAGCAGCGCCCATTCATATGGGCGTGTTTTTAATTATAAATTTACTTAAAATTTAACTATGGATACTTTAAAAGTAGGGGATAAGGTGCCTGCATTTTCGGCTAAGGATGAAAACGGCAATACCATTAAACTATCTGATTATAAGGGAAAAAAATTAATCGTCTTTTTCTATCCAAAGGCAAGTACGCCCGGATGTACGGCCGAAGCCTGTAATTTGCGGGATAACTATACAGAGCTAAAATCGCAAGGTTATGAGCTCTTGGGGGTTAGTGCCGACTCGCAGAAACGTCAATTGAATTTTAAAAATAAATATCAATTTCCCTTTCCATTGTTGGCGGATGAAGATCATACCGTCCTTAATATTTTTGGTGTTTGGGGGCCAAAACAGTTTATGGGAAAAAAATATGACGGTATTCACAGAAAGACTTTTGTAATTGATGGGGACGGAGTTGTTGAGAGGGTAATTGATAAGGTGAAGACCAAGGACCATGCCGCACAACTGCTATAAAAGACGGTAGATGAATAAGGGGCTGTCTAATCCTGTAGATTTGGACAGCCCCTTTTACTATGAATAATTAAACCTTTTCCTGATTTTCCTCTATGGGTTTACGGATAAAGAGTTTCTTCTTTTTTATTATTTCCGCTATTCCCTCAGGTAGCACGGATTCCCAGCCTTCTTCACCATTGATTATTTTTTTGAGGACATCCCTGGAGAAAACATGTAATATTTCCGGGTCGTAATCTATGATGTCCATCACCTTTCCATTGTATTTGAAGAATTTGTACAATTCCTTCATTCTAGGGTGGACCTTTATGGTGTTACTTGTCATAATTTGTCCAGTTTCCTCGTTGCGCATTGGGTATAGGTAAACTTTAAGATCTTTAAAGAATAATTTGCCAAAAGCCTCTAGGATGCCCCCACTCAAATGGCGGTAGTATTTTTCATCGAAAATATCCACCAAATTGTTTACCCCCATGGTAAGTCCAATCTTGGATTTGGTATAATTGCTAAAATACTCAACGAGTTTAAAGTACTCCTGAAATTTCGAAATCATTACCGTATGGCCCAAAGAACATAAAAGTTCGGCTCGGTCCATAAAATCCTGTTCGTCTATTTCTCCGGATGCACGTAGATTGGAAAGGGTAATTTCAAAAATAACAACGGTATTTTCCTCTTCAACACTGGGTTCCCTGATAAATATTTCATAGGATTTTTTAAACATATCCATATTGACCAAAGTAACTGGTCTAAAACTTCCACGTAGGGCCAGAATATTTTTTTTGTAAAGAATGGTCGCCGGCAAAAGGTTATTGCCATCGGGTCCGAACATTACAGCATCGGTCATATCATTTTTAACAAGCTGCAAACTCATTAACCTATTGTCTACTTCGGTAAAATTGGGACCGGAAAAATTTACCATATCCAATTCAACCGTATCCTTGTCAATATGGTCGTACAGGTATTTTAGTAATTTTCTTGGCTTGTCGTATTTGTAAAAAGCACCGTAAATAAGATTAACCCCTACAATACCCAAAGTTTCCTGTTGTAACCTTGCTTCATTCTGTTTAAAGCGGATATGAAGGATGATTTCGTTTAATTCTTTTTGTTTGGGATCCAACTGATACCGGATTCCGATCCAACCATGGCCTTTGTATCTCTTGGAGAAATCAATAGTGGCAACTGTATTGGCATAGGAAAAAAACAATCTGTCGGGATGTTTTTCCCGACTTATCCTATTTTCCATGTTTTCCATCTCATGGGCCAACATTTTTTTTAACCTGGACTGGGTTACGTACCTACCGTCTTCCTCAATACCATAAATAGCATCACTAAAATCCTTGTCGTACGCACTCATTGCTTTTGCAATAGTACCTGAAGCACCACCCGATTTAAAAAAATGACCAGAAGTCTCTTGTCCTGCACCTATTTCAGAAAACGTACCATAAATATCTGGGTTCAAATTTATCCTTAAAGTTTTTGCCTTAATGGACGGAACATTGGTAAAAGCGATTTCTTTCTTAAAAATATTGGACATAGTGTCTTATTTACTTGTGGCAAAGTTAAAAAGTTTGAGCTATCTATTTAATAAAATAGTTATAAATTTGGATTAAATGGATATAGGATTGAAAATAACTTTTTTAGGTACGGGAACATCACAGGGAATCCCTGTAATTGGGAGTAAACACCCTGTCTGTCTAAGCAATAATTCCAAGGATAAACGGCTACGGGTATCGGTTATGGTTTCTTGGGATTCCTTTAATTATATAATAGATTGTGGCCCCGATTTTAGACAGCAAATGCTCACCAATAATGTGGTAAAAATTGATGGGATTTTATTTACCCATGAACATTCCGACCATACTGCGGGAATAGACGATATCAGGCCATTTTTTTTCAGGCAGGGCGATATTCCCATTTATGCCCATGAACGGGTCGTTACCTCGATCAAGGAGCGGTTCCATTATATATTTGCCGATGTAAATCGATATCCGGGAGCCCCTGCCGTAGAGATCAATACGATTAAGAACAATAAGCCTTTTAGGATCGGAAACCTAATGGCCATACCCATAGAGGCCCAGCACAATAGATTGCAGGTTTTTGGGTTTAGAATACGGGACTTTGTGTACCTAACCGATGTGAAAAGTATGGAAAGGGAAGAAATGGAAAAAATTAAGGGAGTAAACACTTTGGTGGTCAATGCCTTGCGATTGGAGCCCCACCATTCCCATTTCAATTTGGAGGAAGCTTTGGCGTTCATTGATGTCGTAAAGCCTAAAATAGCCTATTTGACCCATATAAGCCATTTATTGGGCTTTCATGATGAGGTTGAGCAACAGCTTCCGGAAAATGTTCATTTGGCCTATGACAATCTGGTAATAGAGGTTTAAACAAACCTACTGGACATGGTTCATAAAAAATATTTCATCTCAAAATAAATATTATTAATCCAATAAAATAGAAAATAAAGGAATGAAACATAAGATTTACTTGTATTTGTTCATATTCGTTGCCCTAATAGCACTCTATCAATTTGTAAGTACCAATAATATGGTAAAGGCAAAAAATACCAAAATAGAAGCCCAAGAGGAGATGCTCTCACAGTTGGAGGATTCCATTCAGAAGCTACATATCAAGGTTTTGGACAACCAATATTTTTCTTTGGAAAACAATGATGACGCCTTGGCCTATTACGATCATTTAAATTTAAAGGATCCCAGTCTCTATATATCGGACAAGTTATTGGAGACCAATGAGAGTAAGGGCGATAATCCGTTGATCCCATATGAGGGTATGGAAAACGATTTTAAAATTAACAAGATCAAAATTTTAAACCATAAATGGATTTTGGCCGATTTCTCCGATGGGAAATATTGGGGAGAAATATTGATCAAATATGAACTTAAGGACGATCTGGGGGTGGACTTTTCTTTGATGGACCATTTGTTGTACACCCGCAGCAATTAAATTTTATCCTGTAGCCATGATTTGAAGGAGTAGAAATTCTGAGGGGCCACCCCATGGCCAACAGGGAATTCCTCATATACATGGTCTATCTTTAGATTCTTCAAAAATTTAGGGGCTTGCTGCGCCCAGGCAACCGGAATTACTTGGTCTGCACTACCGTGGGAGACGTAGACCCTTAAATCCTTGAAGTCATTTTCCTTATACCCCTTCAAAAGTAGGTTTTCATTGATATAACCACTTAGGGCAATTACATTTTTCACCAATTCGGGGTAGGAAAGGGCTACTGCATAACTCAGGATGGTGCCCTGGCTAAACCCTAGCAAGGTCACATTTTTTTCGTCCAGCCCATAGGTTTTGCAAGCTTCCTCTATAAATGTTTTAATTTTATCCCTAGAGAGAACCGCTTCTTCCTCATTGTTCCATTTGCCTTTTTCAGCTTCAAAGTTAATGGCGTACCAAGCATTGCCATAGGGTTGCATAGGGTAAGGGGCCCTAACGGATATGATACAAAGTTCTTTAGGGAGTTCGGAGGCAAAGGAAAACAAATCTTCCTCATTACTTCCATAGCCGTGGAACATGAAAAGTACAGGAGGTTTGCCTTCAGTAATATTTGAAGGTCTAATAAGATGTTCCAATGAAAGGGGAGCTGTAGTCATTCTAAGATATAAAAGTGAACCATTTCTGAAAATAGGGACCAAGTACAGGTACCTCCTGTTTCTTGTTGTTCAAGGCTCCAAGAAAGCCATAGAACCATAGTACTATATAAAAGACATAGAGGCCGTACCAAGCATATTCGTTGTACCAATTACTTAAAAAAATTGCAAAGCCAAGAAAAACAAGATGTAAACCAAATGCCTGGCGGGTATGAAACCGTGCAAATGCGTTCTTTGGATCCGAATTCATCGAAATGGCAATCAATGCTCCAACCATTGTGAGGTATGCCACAATTGCCGTTGTCTTTCCTTCCTTAATAACATTATCCATAGAGGCAAAGTTAGTGAAGTTAAAAATTTGAACAAAAAAAGAGGCCCCTATAAGACCTCCTTAAATTTATTGATCTTTCCTATTATTCTCCAATAGATCCGATAATAGGTAATTTTTCCAACTTTCCGTTGTAGGCATTAATGGCGCCCAATACGGCCAAAACCCACGGGGCCCACTGCAATATTCTAAGGAAACCCATCCCCATTGTAACAGCTATAAGTCCAAGGACAATGGAGAGGGCAATGGCCAATATCCATACCCGTAATGATTGGCCAATATGGAATTTGACAAATTCGTTCTTTTTATCACTGTTTACTAAAAAGGCAATGAGCAGGCCAATAACCGTAAAATAACTGATCATAGCCATAGTTTTTCCTTCATCTATTGTATTCTGGTCCATCTTTAAGATTTTAATTTCTATAAATTTAGTTAATTATTTGGTTGTTTGTCACAACTCCGTAGACCTTTCCTCTAAGTTTACTTCCCAAAAAGCAGCTATTCTTGGAATTGGATAAAATGTGCTGCTCTTCAAAGGTGTATTCCTGATCAGGATCAAACAAAGTTAGCACTGCGTTTTCACCAATTGTTAAGCGTGGTGCTTCAATGCCATATCTTTCGCGACCTTTGGTCAAGAGGGAAATGGTGGTGTCCAGATCAAAAATTCCATTCAACATTCCAAAAGCGCTTTCCAGACCTATGGTACCGTAAGAGGCATTATCGAATTCCACTCGTTTGTGTTCAATATCCATAGGCCTGTGGTCTGTAGTAACAAAATCGATGGTTCCATCCTTTAATCCCTTAATCAGGGCTTTGCGATCTGATTGGGTTCTAAGCGGCGGCATCAATTTATAGTGGGAGTCGAACTCGGTCAAAGTCCCGTCGGTGAAGCAGAGGTTGTGTATGGCCACACTGCAGCTCACATCCAGTCCCTTTTTCTTGGCCTCTGCAATGAGTTTTACGGAATTGGCGGTTGAAATAGTAGGGATGTGTAGTTTTCCTCCCGTATATTCCAATATGAACAGATCCCTCACAATATTAAGCTCCTCGGCTAAATTGGGAATTCCTTTTAACCCTAGTTTGGTAGATACTTCCCCTTCGTTTACAATTCCTTTTCCGGCAATCTGCATATCCATAGGAAAGGAATGTACGAGTCCATTAAAATTATGGGCATATTGCAGGGCAATTTTCAAGAGATTTGAGTTCCTTATAGGTAATTTGTAATCATAAAATCCTACGGCGCCGGCAGTTTTCATATCATATAGTTCGGCCAAACTTTCTCCGTCAGATTTAACGGTCAATGTTCCCAAAGCATGAAGTGAAGTAGCTGCATTTTTCGAGGCATTTTTTAAAAATACAATATCGGAGCTACTGTCGGGCAAGGGATTGGTATTGGGGTTTAGGACAATGTTGGTAAAACCACTCCTTGCGGCTGTGTAAAGGCCATTTTCAACGGTCTCCCGTTCTTCGTAGCCCGGTTCTCCAAAACTTACACTGGAATCGAACCACCCAAGGGAAACATGAAGATTCTTCAACTGGACGACCTTTGTTTTTTCTTGAATATCCAAATTGGCGGCAATAGCTTCAATTACCCCATTTTTTATAAATATATCGCGCTTTTTTAAATGAAGTTCCTTGTTGGAGGGAGAAACTATTTTGGCAGATTTTAAAAGTATGTTCATTTGAGAAATTTTTGGATAAGAACCTCAATAAATATAAATGCTAATGCTAAAATAACAAACCATTTCCAAAGCTCGTTGATGCTATTGTCTTTTTCTAAATTTTGGAACAAGCTGGCAACATTATCATTTCTACTGCCTGCATCAAGCTCATTTAAGTCCATATAGTGCAGTTGGCTTTCCTCTCTGGGAAAGTTGAAACTTATGTTTTTAATGGCCTTTCCTTCGTCTGTTATATGGTAGATTCCTGCAAACCCTGGATAGTCGTCAAAAGTCAGGGTAGTTTTGTTGGCAAAAGACTGTTGATAGGGAATAAATTCGAAATCTTTTTGGGATACTTTCAAAATCCGATCTTTTGTTAGGTTAACTGGAATGTCAACAGTGGTTTTGTTACCTATCATTTCATAGATTTTGGGAATCTTTAGACTTGCCATACCCATGTTGTAGAGGGTCGGGACAATAAGGGGGGAATTTAAAAAATTCGAATTTTCCTTGGCTATGGACGCTGTAAATAAATAAGTGCCGTTATCGCCTACTAAAAATGGATCGCCACTTTGATAAGAAAGGATTTTTGGCAGAGCCGATTTTATACCATAGAAGGAATTGACGGAGGGATATTGGAAATTGGTTACTTCCTTTTCGAACACATTCCTGTACAGGGGATGGGCAAAGGCAATCTGACTAATTTTTCGATCTTCCTTAACCGAAGAAATTATCACAGTATTTAAAAGCCCGGTTAAAAAGGAATTGTAGTTTTCCAGATTGGCTTGGCCACTTGGAACAACCACGAAACTGCCTCCGGTATTTTTAAAGGCTTGCAAAGCGTTTTGCAAGGCTGTGGGGACCGAGTTAAGTTCATTGAGTATAATCAGATTTTGCGATTCCAACAGGCTGTAATCCAATGACTTTAAACTTAGATTGGAATACTGGAATACCTCCTCATCAAATATACGCCTCAAGTAATCATTATCGGCGTCCCCTATGGATAATACCTTGATTTTATCAGGCTTGGCCAAATTGAAGTAAAGTTGGTTGTCATAATTGAGACCTGCATCTGAGATTGAAATTTTGCCATTTATAATCTCGTTTGCCGGAACGGTGAAAATAACCTCGCCTTTTTTATTTTTATTGAATGTAACCGAGGTTTTTGCAATCAATTGATCTCCATTATATAGGGAAATCGGAGTGTTGTCCACTTCCGTGTTGGTAGTGAGTATGCTTTTTAAATCCAAATTCTCNGAGGATCTAGCGTTTACAAATACAGTGTCGATGGAAATATTACCAAGGTTTTTCGGAGTNGATTTTATGAAATGTCTATGTATGTCGGGGAGCGAGTCCAAAATGCTAGAATTAATACTTTTTTGAAAATCGGAAATCAAGACTAGATCTTTACGCGTCCCTTCTGTCTTGGAGAATAAAGTCTTGGCCTTTAAATAAATTTCTTTCAACTGTAATTGATTGTTGGAATAGGGTAGGGCAAGCAAATCGTTTTTAATATCCCCTATACGGACTTCCCTATATATCTTATCATTGGAGAAAAGGNTGAAAACATTTTCTTTGGGAACAAATTTTAATATTTCCTGTACCATGTTTTCCAGTAAGGTACCGGTTCCCATCTTAGCCTGCATACTTAGGGAATTATCGAGGTAAATAACTATTTCATTGCTTTTAAGCGCCGATTTACCAGGAATAAAGGGTTGGGCAAACGCAACAATAAGTGACGTTAGGAGCAATAGCCGGGTAAACAACAGTAGCCACTTCTTTATGGAGTTGCTCTTTCTGGACTCCGCTACTACCTTTTTTAAGATCCTTACATTGGTAAATGGGGTCTTTTTGAATCTACGGAGTTGGAAAAGGTGAATAAAAATAGGAATGAGGAGAAGTAAAAGGGCCCAAAGGAGTTCCGGATGTTTAAACAGCATTCCTAAATTTAATTTTTCAAATATAAGAAAAGAATTTCGAGCCGGTCTTAAATTTATTGCACATCTATGAACTAAATAAGTTACTGGGAAAAGTGAAAATATTCCTTAAAGTAGTGCCTCAATTGCAGTTTAGCAAAAAAAGAAATAATCTTGAACCCTATTTTTCCCCTGATCCTGCAAATAGTCCTTTATAAATTCCTGAGCTTCTTTGTTGGCAACCGTAATTATGACCTGGGCTTTTTGGAGTTTACTTAATTCCAGATAATGATTCATCCTCTTATCATATATATCCAATCCAATTTTATTGGAGTTGTTGCATACCCATATAAATGCTATGTTTTTTTTTAGAAGATTTTTGGCCAAGGTTTTTCCTTTATTGCCTGCACCCCACAGCACTAAGGGGCTTTCATTATCTCGGTCCAGCTTTAGGAAATAGTGTAGTTTTATGTCCAAGAAATAATTCTGGGCATAGTGTTCACTAGTTCTGGAAGTTCTATGGCCATAATCTCGCCAATAATGAAGGAGTTCATTGGTTGGGATACATTTTAGATCCTGTTCATAAAACCGGAAGGCCAGGTCGTAATCTTCCGGATACCGATTTGAAGTAAATGACCCAGCCCTCTCCAGATCTGTCCTATGTACCATCCAACAGGGGGAAGGTATTACACATTCCTTATATATTTCCGAATAGTTCAGCCCTTTTTCCGTTAAGCGGTTCAACCATTTTTCATAACTTTTATAACCATCCCCAACTCCTTCCTTGGAAAAGTATTTCACCTTTCCCAAGGCTATATGTCCTTGTCCTAGCTTTTCAAGGGAACGGACCATATTTTCCAATTTATTCGGCGACATAATGTCATCGGAATCCATTCTGGTTATATAAGTGCCCTGGGCATGGGAATATGCAGTTCTTAGGGCTTCTATAATTCCCTTACCCTCATTTTTCAATACGTTGATCCTGGTTTCTTTTTGCGCATACGAATGCATGACATCCAAACTGTTGTCTGTAGAATGGTCATTAACAGCCAGGATTTCCCAGTTGTCATAAGTTTGGTTGATGATGGATTGTATGCAGTCCGGTAGGAATTCTGCGGTATTCTTAAATGGAATAAGGATACTGATAGTTCTCTTCTTCATCCTTCAAAATTAGAAATATATCTCCCAATAAGGCATTTTAATGGGTGACATTGTTCACCATATTGAATGTATATCCNTTTTNGCGAATGATTTTATATACCAAAATTTAATTTGGNTTCTGCCCTCCGATTCCTTTATATGTTGGTTGGACAATGGGTGGTTGCCCTTTAATTCCGGTCTTGGTTTGTAGGTATGATTAAATTCTACCCGATGTATTAGAGTGTTAATCCCGTTTGGACCCAACTCTTTGTCAACAAACCGTGCCCATTCGGCAACACCATTGTGATTGGATGCGGTTATACCCAGCCCCTTTACCTCAAAAATATCTTGTGCGTGAGCCCAAAACCACTTACAGACAGGATTATGAAAAGTAGCTTCCCCATTGTTGAATACAACTTAGGTGAAAAATACTACAGTACACTAATTATTTAGGAGGTATAGGGCGCATAGTCCATGGCTATTGCAACGCCTTCTTGATTGCTGCTTCCACCATTGATTCCATTACGGCATAACCCGCTGCAGTAGGATGTACCCCATCTTCTGCATATTTTTTGGGAAGCCCGTTTCTGCTATCGGCCATGGCAGTAAAATAGTCCAGATAGATATGGCCATTTGCTTCGGTATATTCCTTTAACAGGGAGTTTAATGCAGGGATTTTTTCATTGGGTTTTAATCCTGGTCTCCAAGGGTAATCGAAAGCTGGGAGGACGGAGGAGACAATAACTTTAATTCCATTGGATCGGGCCAGTTCGGCCATCGATTTAATATTGTCCACAATCATTTTCAGGCTAGAAGGTCCTGTATTTCCTGCTATGTCGTTGGTACCGGCCAAAATCACGACAACTTNAGGCTTTAAATCGATTACATCCTGTCTAAAGCGTAGGAGCATTTGGGGGGTTGTCTGTCCGCTAATACCTCTATTGATATAGGGTTTGCCCTTAAAGAAATCCGGTCTGGTCTTTATCCATCCAATGGTAATGGAATTGCCCATAAATACTACGCGATTTTCNTCAGCAGTGGCTTGGCCTATTGCTTTATTGTCTTTGGAGAAATGTTCCAGATTGGGCCAATCCTGGGAAAAACTACTATTAACGGTAACTATGGTCAGTACCAAAAGGGCAATGGATAATTTTAGGGTTTTCATATGGATAAAAGTTATTTATAAAAAGATTAATAATTGGATTAGAGTTGATTTTTTACTGATTTTCTTTCCTTTGATAGCAATCGAGCTTTTCTCAAATTTATTTTTTGTTGGATATCTATTGGATAATTGGAATTGTCTTCCGCTTCAAAGATTCTAATATTTTGGAAATCATCTGGTTTTATTAAGTCATCTTGCCTGCAATTTAGTATGGTGGCCGCTGTTTGGACCCCGGAGTAACTAGAGCCTGCCACTCCGTGGGATTGAATACTTGCACCGCACATATACAAATTTTTAATTTCACTCTTGGCTTTAAAAGCAAAGGGACCTATCTGTCCAAAACTTTTTTCTGTACCGTATACACTGCCCCTGGTTGCATTTAAATAGTGCTTATTGGTGACTGGGGTTCCCAGTTCCTTATGAACAATATGGTCTTTAATGCCGGGTAGGGCACTTTCTAGGGTATTTATCATTTTGGAGGTCAGGATTTCCTTAAATTCCAAATATTCTTTGGATCGTTGTTTGTGCTCATTGTTGAATTTTGAGAAAGCATCTGGATTGATATAGGTAATGACTTCGAGGGAATGGTGTTTTCCATCGAAACTTGTAGGGTCTTTTAGGGTAGTGCAGCTAATGAACAAACCTGGAAATACGTTTCCACCACTGATATCCACTGCGGTCATCTCTTCGTAAATTAAGTCCATATCCCTGTTGTCCATCAACCATATATTGCCTGAATCCATTCCTAATTTGCGAACATCCATATCCACGGTAAGAAAAAGCATTAACGAGCTACAGGAATACTTTGTTTTCTTTAGTTTTTTAAGAAGTTTTTTACTTAGGTTTTGTTCTTTTACCAATTTTAAATAGGTAATTCCAGGATCAGCATTGGAAATAATNCTGGATGCATATAGTTTCTCCCCATTTTCCAATTCCACCCCTATGGCTTTCCTCTTTTTATCCCCTTCCAAAATAATGCTTTTTACCGCTGNTCCAGTACGTATGGTACCACCATTTTTTTGAAGCGTCTTGGTCATGGCCTTTACTATGGCGGCTCCGCCACCCATAGGGTAGTATCCCCCGTTAAAATAATGGTCCATAACAGCGCAGTGCAAGGGAAAGCTTGCCCGCGAAGGAGCCAATCCGTGGTCTCCCCATTGTATATTGAGAACTTTTTGCAATAGGGGGTCTTTAATATGCCAGTTGATAACACGCTTCAGGCTGAAAAGTGCATATTTGCCCATGTGCTTGGTTCTAAAAGGGATGGTAATATTATCCCAAAAGCCACTGATCTTGGGAATCAGTTGTATTTGTCGGGAAACATTCCTGACCAACTTCAAATAATGATCGATGCGTTTTTTTTCCTTAGGGAACCTTAGCCCTAGTGTAGTACTCAATTCATTTATATTGCCTGGCAGATCAATTCTTTCCTCTCCAATAAAGCAGTGTTCATATCCCTTGGGATTCATTCTAAAAAAAACCAGGTCATTGGCAATCCCCAACCCTTCATATAGGATCCTTGTTGATTCTCCTTCCCCTAGCAGGCCAATATAATGTACTCCTGGAGAAAAACGGTGGCCGTTTAAATAGAAGCTATGGCACCAACCGCCGGGGACATCGTGCTGTTCCAAGACCATTACCCGTTGACCTGCTTTGGACAGACAAATGGCGGCAGACAGTCCGCCGGCACCAGAACCGATGATTATAGTATCTATATCCTTATATTTTTTGTCTTTGGAGTCCATTTTATATGTGTTGAATATACCAAGATATTGGTAACGACCAATTTTATTTTATTTCCTCCTTCACTTTTTGAAAGTATTGTTGGTCCTCCAAGTTTAATTCCAAATCGGCCATNACCCTGTATTTGGTAGGTCTTAGCTTAAAAAGATATAGAAGTAAAAGTAAGGAGATGACCAGATAAAAAATATGGTTGTATGCCCCAAAAGCTATAGTGCCCATTATTACTGCGGCCACTACAAACGCATATCTTAGCGCGCATGCCTGTAGATAAAGCATCAATTTTTCATTTAGTGACTTGTTTTTGGATATGTTGGCCAGTTGTGTATTATAGAACAGATTGCTTCCAAAATAACTGACCATGGACACCATGGGCACTATGTAAATAAAAATACGTTTGTCGGTACTAAATTCCAGAAAAATACTATCGGACTTGATAAGGACGACACTAGCAAAAAACAATGTGCCAAAAGTCAAAAGGGCATGTAAGATGGAAAGTATAACAATAAAGCTATGGGGAGATAGGTTTTTGACTTTGTAATTGTTCATATGGCATTCTAAAGTACAGTGAGTGGTTCTTGGCAATGCCATAACTAAATGAAACTTGTGTTAACCGCCCATTTGTTTTTAAAGGTATAAGCCTTTCCGTATATATGCAAGGAAGATAAGCCAAAAATAATGGGATGCCTATAAACCCTGTCCGGAATAATCCTGGGAATAGNCCCTTTTATAAACAATTTCAGAGGAAATTCAATTGGCGATTATTTTTGTTTATTTTTACCTAATTGGATTAAAAGAGGTAAATGTTAATTTCAATTTCTAAATCAATAAGACGTGGACCATAGGGATTTTCAAATACTTCTTGCAGACGATGATGAAGACGATTGCATGTTTTTTAAGGAAGCTTTGGACGAGCTAGCTTTGTGCGCNACTTTGAAAACGGTTAACAATGGGGTAGCGCTAATGGATTTTCTTGAAAATAATTTGAGCAATCTGCCACAAGTATTATTTCTAGATTTGAATATGCCCCTGAAATCGGGAGCGGAGTGTTTAACCGAAATAAAACGGAGTGCAAAATTTAGACATTTGCCTGTAATAATCTATTCCACTTCTTCCAATATTGATGTCATGGACCAATTGTATGCCAAGGGAGCACAATACTATATTCGCAAACCAGCGGATTTTTCTGATCTTAAATCAGTAATCAACAGGACAATTGAATTGATCCAACAAACAAAGGATATGCAATCTTCCAGAGAAGAATTTGTGATACAAGCGTCAAGTAAATGAAACTGAATTCAACCTATAAAGCAAATGATCTCAAGTTCCTTGAGAATGGGGGCCAAATGGGAGATCTTATCAGGGAAATGGACTGGGGCAATACGAGCCTGGGACATATAGGCAATTGGCCTGTTAGTTTACGTACTACCTTAGCCATTATTTTGCATTCATCCTATCCTATGTTTCTCTTTTGGGGCGATGACCTTATCTGCTTTTATAATGATGCGTACAGGCCAAGTTTAGGAAATGAAGGAAAGCATCCGGCTATTGGAAAAAAGGGCAAGGAAGTTTGGCCGGAGATTTGGGAGTTCATTGGCCCCTTGATCCATAAAGTAGTCACTACCGCTAAACCTATTTCCTTTAGTGACCAATTGGTGCCATTTTATCGAAATGGAAGCATGGAGGAGATATATTGGACTTTCTGCTATAGTGCCGCATTTGATGATTTTGGCAATGTAAGTGGTGTGGTCGTTACCTGCACAGAGACTACCGAAACCGTAATTGCGAAAAAAGAATTGGAAGAAAGTGAACAAAGGCTTCGCACCATGATAGCCCAAGCACCTGTATCGATAGCTATATTCCAAGGCAAGGATCATCTAACTGAATTGGCCAATTCCCTTGCCTTGGAAATGTGGGGAAGAAAAGAAAGCGAAGTATTGGGACAACCAATTTTGGAAGTAATGCCAGAATTAAAGTCGCAAGGTATTAAAGAGTTGTTGGACGGGGTTTATAGTACAGGCAAATCTTTTTCTACCTTGGAATTTCCTGTGCAAATCATGAGGAAAGGGAAATTGCATATGGCATATCTAAATTTTGGTTTCGAACCACTTTTGGATACTACAGGGAAAATAGAAGGAATAATGGCTTTGGGCATTGAAGTTACAGACCAAGTAATTGCCCGCAAGAGATTAGAGGAAAGTGAAAAAAAATTCCGACTACTGGCGGACTCACTTCCCCAATTCGTATGGACTGCAGATCCAGATGGCAATTTGAATTACTTTAACCAATCGGTTTTTGAGTTTTCCGGATTGTCACAGGATCAATTGATCAATAGGGGATGGTTGCAGATGGTGCATCCGGATGACAGGATAAAGAATTTTAAGACCTGGGAGGATTCTATCGCAACAGGAAAGGATTTTTTATTGGAGCATCGCTTTCGAAGACATGATGGTGAATATCGATGGCAGTTGAGCCGTGCAAAACCACAGCGCAATGATGGCGGAATAATACAAATGTGGGTGGGGAGTAGTACCGATATACAGGAACAGAAAATTTTCCTTGACGAATTGGAAAAAAAGGTTCAGGAGCGTACAGCAGAGCTGGTAGAATTAAACGAGTCGCTCAAGAAAAGTGAACAGCGCTATCACCTCATGGTTGAAGAGGTACAGGACTACGCCATTCTTTACTTGAACCCGGAAGGAATTGTGGAGAACTGGAATACGGGAGCAGAAAAAATTAAGGGGTATAAGGCCGAAGAGATTATAGGTAAGGATTTTTCCAATTTTTACACAGAGGAAGATAAAAAAAGCGGACTTCCCAAAAGGTTGTTGGGAATGGCTGCCAGAAACGGCAAGGCAGTACAGGAAGGATGGCGCGTAAGGAAGGATAAAAAATTATTCTGGGCCAGTGTGGTAATTACTGCAGTACATAATGAATTCAATGAATTAATAGGATATTCCAAAGTAACCCATGACCTTACCGTTAAGAAAGAATCGGATGACGCGCTTAAGGAAAAGCGAGCCGAGCTGGAGGAAAAGAACATTGAACTGCAGAAAATGAACAAGGAACTCCAATCCTTTGCGTATATATCGAGCCATGATTTACAAGAGCCTTTAAGGAAAATACAGACCTTTGCTTCCAGAATCATCGAAAAGGATAAGGATACCCTTTCCGAAAATGGAAAATATCTATTTAAAAGGATGCAGTTGTCCGCAGAGCGGATGCAATCGCTTATCGAAGATTTGTTGGCCTATTCCCGCACCCACAATTTGGAAGGCGATTTTGAAAAGACCAATCTGAATCTTATTATTGAGGAAGTGAAACAAGAACTTAGTGAGGAACTCTTACAAAAAAATGCCATAATTGACACGGATAAGACCTGTGAGGTGAAAATTATTCCATTTCAATTTAAGCAACTCTTTTATAATCTTATAAGTAATTCCTTAAAGTTTTCAAGTCCAGGGAAGGCTGTAAGGATAACAATAAAAAATGAGTTCGTTAATGGCCAAGTACTGGATGGTGAAAATATTCGGAAGGACAAAAACTACTGCCACATTATATTTACCGATAATGGGATAGGTTTTGATCAGGAATACAGCGAAAAGATTTTTGAATTGTTCCAGCGTCTCCACGGACGTACAGAATATCCTGGGACCGGTATTGGTCTAGCTATAATAAAGCGAATTGTAGAAAATCACAATGGAATAATTACGGCCAAAAGCCAAGTGGGCAAGGGTGCCACTTTTGATATATATCTACCTGCCNAGTAATAGGGCTTTACAATATTAAAATGGAAATCTTCCAACACTATTTTTGCACTTATATATTTTAAATTAAGGCTAGTTGATCTTTTGTGTTAAACTAGCATGGTAAATTGAAAGACGTCATCAAGCCTGGTGTTTTCATTTTTTAAGGGTCTGATAGATTTATATAATAAGGTCTTCAGTTGATTGAATGAATTGGGTTTCTTTAAATATTGATTGGCACCGGCTTCCTTCAATTGGTCTACCTCGTTTTGGTTATAGGATGTAGAATAAATGATTACTTTTATTTTTGAATATTCAGGGATGTTCCGGATATCCGCCAGACATTCAAATCCATCCATAAGCGGCATCCGAAGGTCTAAAAAAATGATATTGGGCAAGGGACTTTCGGAATACAGTTCTGCCATCAAATCCACACCGTTTTCAAACTGTTTTATCGAAGTTTTAATGGGTAATTCTGCCAAAGCGTCCAAGAAAATTTCGCGATCATCTTGATCATCATCTGCCAAAAAAATACGTATTGGATTCATAACTTGAATTTTAATTGATTGTTTACCTATCAAGGAATTTTTTTTAAAGTGCTGTCATAACCTTGATCCTGATTTTTCTAATAAATACTAAAACCACTTAAATTTAGATGAATTTATAAAGAAAGACGTGGCCTATTGATTGGAAAATTAACCCAATAAAACTTTGGATACATCTATCGGGAAAAAGTGTATGGAGAATGGACCCACAAATTTTCCACATTCTTTATAGTTATAACCGGTACTATCATTCTTTCTGGATAAGACTACCAATCCACTACAAAATAGAAGTTTCAAAAAAAAAGCATCCTTTCTGCCCAATGTAGGCGATGAGACAAAAATGTTCCCCTGAGTGCCTTACGCACTCCCTATTTCTTGTTTATTGTTATTTTTTTTGGAACTGGACTTAATACCCAGGCCATAACGATTGGCATAGACCCATGTAAATTCTGCCCCAAAAAACAGAATTAAACAGGAATACGAAACCCATAGTAGCATTAGTACTACAGTGCCGGCCGCACCATAAGTAGAACCTGGATCTGCCTCTCCAAAATAAAGTCCCAATAAAAATTTGCCAAAAACAAAAAGTACAGCGGTAATAAGTGCCCCGATCCAAACGGTCTTCCACCGTATTTTTGTGTCGGGTAAAAATCTAAAAATTAGAGCAAAAAGAATTGTCACGATGCCTATTGAAACTAAAAAATCCAGGATAAAGGCTATATATAGGATAAAATCGGGCAGCACGCTTCGGATGTAACCGTTAAGAGCCGAAATTGCTGCAGTCACCAAAAAACTGACCAATAATAAAAAACCGATTACCAATATAAAGGCGAAACTTCTGGCCCTGTCAATAAGCATCTTCATAAAGTTTGAATCGGGGTCTGGTTTAATTTGCCAAATCTGATTCAGTGAAAGTTGTAAATGGTAAAAAACACCAGTGGCACCAAAAATTATGGTAGCAAAGCCTAAAATATTCGCAATGGTACTTTTGTTCCCGTTTTGGGTTTCCAACATCATGGTTTGTATGGATTCGGCGGCATCCCTGCCCAAGGCCTTGGAAATCTCATTTGTGAGTTCACCCTGCACAATCTCAATGCCCCATATGGAACCTACCAGATTAATGATAATGACCAAAAGCCCTGGTAAGGAAAGTATGGCATAATAGGCCACTACGGCACTCAACCGAAAAGGGTCATCTGCATTCCAAGCTTTAAAGGTATCTACTATTAAGGAGGGTAGATGTTGCAACTTGAATTTATCACTATTTGTCTCTTTGGCCATATATTATATCATGCTTTTTATATCGCTGGCCCAGGATGGGAAGGTGAAAATCATGCTTTTTAAGTCTTCCGTTGTCATTTGCTGGTTTATGGCCAGGGCGAATAAGTTGATCGTTTCCGCAGCGTGTGGTGATAAAAGGTGTGCCCCAACGACTTGTTTGGTTCGGTCGTTGATTATAATTTTATAGGCGTATGCCGACGTATTTATTCTTTTGGCGTTATACCATTCCGGAACAGATTTATAATTGATCGTTACCGACTTATATCTACTTTTGGCCTCTTCTTCCGATACGCCCACCGATGCCAAATTTGGCAAGGTGAAGACCGCCGATGGGATTACTGATGTTTTTATCTTTTTTGAATTGCCATAAAGTATATTTTCTGCTACAATGGCACCCTCCAAGCCCGATAAGGGGGTAAGGGGCAGACCATGGTCCGATACGTCACCGCAGGCGTATACATTTGGATTCTCAGTGTTTTGTAGGTATCCATTTACGAGTATGCCCTTATCGGAATAGGATACCTTGCCTTTTTCCAGGTCCAAGGAGTTTATGGCAGGAANCCTTCCGGCAGTATTGAATACGACACCTGTTTTGAGCGACTTTTTTTCTCCGTCCTGGGTATATTGGATGCGAAGATTTTTTTTCAGTTTCTCCAGCTGTAGTATTTCCCCATTATATATAATTTCTATCCCCAGGTCTTCGGAAACTTTCCTAAGATGGCGTACCATGTCCCTGTCAAAGACTTTTAGTATGTTTCCTCCATGCTCAATGATGGTTATTTTACTTCCTGCCCTTGCGGCCATATGGGCAAACTCCATGGCTATATAGCCTCCACCAATAAAGACCATAGACTTTGGCAGTTTCTCCAGCCGTAGAAAATCGTCACTGTTTTTAAGGAATTCCGCTCCTTTGAAGGTAAGGTTTCTTGGTATTTGTCCTGTTGCTATAACTATTTTATTGGCTCTTAGGATTTTTCCTTCGACGGATAAGGTCTGTTCTCCTAAAAATTTGGGTGATTGATGGTACATTTCAATTCCCAGCTTTTCCAATTCCTTTTCGGTGGATTTTGGAACTGGTTGGGTAAATTCGCGTTTAAATTTCTGCAGTGTCCTCCAATCCAATTTCGGCTTGGCGGAAATACCTTTTCCCATTAAGTTACGGGCCAGTTCATAGGTTTCGGAGGGGGCTAAAAGTATTTTTTTAGGAATACAGCCCCTGTTACCACAAGTACCGCCATATTCGCGATTATCGGCAATGGCAACTTTTAAACCACCCTTGGCACAGGTTTGTGCAACTTTTTGGCCGGCACTGCCACTACCTATTACAAAAACATCCATATTTTTCATAACCCTCAAGGTATTGGGTTCTATAGTAATAGGTTGATTTATTTGAGTAATAATTTAACCCAATAGGTATAGGGTTTTTAATTTGATAAAACTATCAAAATAGGGAAGAATGCCGGGGAAGGTATTGGTAAATCCTTTCGATAATTTTCTGTAGGAAGGGATGGGGGAGAAGCATAAAAGAATGTGGGGTAGCAAACAACAAACAGAAGAACCGCTCTTTTGGGAGCGGTTCTTCGTTTTTGCTTCATTATGAAGCATGAGCTTGAGTTAGTCTATCTTCACTAAAAACAATACTTGTTTTCAGCCTTAAGCTTATCGGCAATGATATTCCGAAGTTCAACCACATTGGGTTGGTTGGTATATTTTGTAAAACGCTTGAGTCCCATAAGCATCATACGTTGCTCATCGCCTTCAGCCATTGAAACAATGGCTTCCTTGCCATTTTTTATTACTGTGTCCACTGCATTGTACAAGTACAGTTTGGACATGGCAATTTGTTCTTTTTGAGCTGCTTCCCCAAATCGTTTTGCATTTTTCTCCGTTCTTAGGATTGCAGATTCGGCCAAATAAATCTCGATTAAAATATTGGATGCGGCCAACAGTAGCATTTGATGTTCATCTAGGGCAGGTCCATATTTTTGGACTGCAGAACCGGCCACCATTAAGAATACTTTCTTAAGTTTTGCAACCATTTCCTTTTCTTCGGACAACAATTCTGAATAGTCAGGGGTGTCAAAAGAGGGAATGCCCATTAGTTCATTTCCTACGGCAGTAGCCGGACCCAAAAGGTCTACATGCCCTTTCATTGCTTTCTTGACCAACAGGCCAACCGATAACATTCTGTTTATTTCATTGGTACCTTCATATATCCTGGCTATACGCGCATCTCTCCAAGCGGCTTCCATTGGAGTTTCTTCCGAAAAGCCCATACCTCCAAAGATTTGTATACCCTCGTCCGAGCAGTTCTGCACATCTTCGGATACAGCAACTTTTAAAATGGAACATTCAATGGCATATTCTTCCACACCTTTAAGTTCAGCTTCTTGGTGGCTATTACCAGCCGCAATACGCATGGCAATCCGATCTTCTATATTTTTGGCCGCTCTGTATGAGGCAGCTTCCCCGGCATACAAACTGGTCGCCATTTCCGCCAACTTGGATTTTATAGCTCCGAAATCTACGATGGCCGTCTTGAACTGCTTGCGTTCAGTAGCATATCTTAGGGCGTTGGTAGTAATTCTCCTTTGGGAATCCAAACAGGCGGCTGCTAATTTGATACGTCCAATATTTAAGGCGTTCATGGCAATTTTAAATCCATTTCCCCTTTCAGAAAGCATGTTTTCAGCGGGAACAACAGTATCGTTAAAGAAAACCTGCCTGGTAGAGGAGGCCCGAATGCCCAATTTATGTTCCTCTTCCCCTAAGGTAATACCATTACTTGGGTCATTTTCCACTATAAACCCAGTGATGTTTTTGTCGTTTTCTATTCTTGCAAAAACAATAAATAATTTGCAGAATCCGGCATTGGATATCCACATTTTCTGGCCGTTGATCTTGTAGCTCTTACCATCTGCGGAAAGGGTAGCGGTGGTCTTACCCGAATTGGCATCACTACCTGCGCCGGGTTCTGTTAAACAGTAGGCTCCAAACCATTCACCAGTAGCCAATTTAGGAACATATTTTTGCTTTTGGGCTTCGGTACCATACAATGTAATAGGCATGGTACCTATACCGGTATGTGCACCAAAGGCGGTACTAAAAGAACCACTTCCGCTAGAAATATATTCGCATACGATCATGGTAGAGATAAAGCCCATTCCCAATCCCCCATACGCCTCAGGAACCGCAACTCCCAAAAAGCCCATTTCTCCGGCCTTGGTCATTACCTCCTGTGTTAGGGCGTAATCCTTGGCCTCGAAACGGTTTCTATTGGCCACAATCTCCCTATCGTTGAATTCGATAACGGAGTCCCTCATCATCTTTTGCTCTTCGGAAAAATCCTCCGGTGTAAAAATATCCTCGCAATTGGTTTCCTTTACAAGGAACTGTCCACCCCTTAATATCTCTTTTGTTGTTGTTTCTGTGCTCATTGTTAGTCTTGTTAAGTTTTACAGTTGTGATCGGGAAGATGTTTTGGAAAAATTATTCCTACAATCAGTACACTGTACGTTGTTTAATTTAAAAATTCATATATCCCTGCTGCCCCCTGGCCAGTCCCTACGCACATAGTTACCATACCGTACTTACCTTTCATATTTCTCTTTCTCATCTCATCAAAAAGTTGAACGGACAACTTGGCTCCGGTACAGCCCAATGGGTGGCCAAGAGCAATGGCACCCCCATTTACATTCACAATATCATTGTTTAAACCAAGTTCGCGTATTACTGCCAAAGACTGGGAGGCGAAAGCTTCGTTCAATTCTATCAATTCAATATCATCTTGCTTAAGACCGGCTTGTTTCAGCGCCTTTGGAATGGCCTTTACAGGGCCAATACCCATGATTCTGGGCTCAACACCGGCAGCGGCATAGTTGACCAATCTTGCAATAGGTTCCAATTTTAATTCCTTTACCATATCCTCACTCATTACCAGTACAAAGGCAGCCCCATCGCTCATCTGCGAAGAATTACCGGCCGTAACACTACCCCCCGCGGCAAAAACTGGTCGAAGTCCAGCCAAAGCTTCCTTGCTGGTACCTTTTCGTGGCCCCTCATCCTTGGTCACCGTATATTTTTTTGTGGCCTTTTTTCCATTATCATCCACGTAGATCTGTTCAACATCAATGGGTACGATCTGACTTTGAAAACGGTCCTCTGCCTGTGCCTTAAGTGCTTTCATATGCGAATTATAGGCAAACTCGTCTTGGTCTTCGCGGGAAACATTGAATTGTTTGGCTACGGCTTCCGCAGTATTTCCCATACCCCAGTAATAATCTTCGTGTCCTGCCTTGGCCAGGTCATAGTTGAGTTCCGTTTTATATCCGGTCATTGGAACCGCACTCATGCTCTCTGCACCACCTGCAATAATACAATCGGCCATACCGGCCTGGATCTTTGCGGTAGCTATACCGATAGTCTCTATTCCAGAGGAACAAAACCTATTGACCGTAACCCCGGGGACATCCACAATATTGAGTCCCATTAAGGAAATTAAACGGGCCATATTAAGGCCTTGGGAACCTTCTGGCATAGCATTGCCGACGATTACATCATCTATTCGCTTTTTGTCCAATTGGGGCAACTCATTCATCATATACGCTATAGTTTCGGCCGCCAACTCATCCGTTCTTTTAAATCGGAATACGCCTTTGGGGGCTTTACCTACTGCGGTCCTATATGCTTTTACTATAAAGGCTTGTTTCATTTTATTTTATTTTAGTATTGAGTATTGAGATTTTAGTATTGTGAATCATTATTTTCTTTGAAATGAATAGTTCATTTTTTGGATTTCAATACGTGTTTCAATTACTGGTTGTACTTTTTCTTTTGTAACTATCTTTAAGTCGATTAATAAAATTAATTGAGTTTGCAGTTCATATAACGAACCATTTGCAATGCTCAAAAAATGTTTAAATTCTTTATTTGAATTTCTTCCAGTACCTTCAGCAATGTTTGAAGGAATTGGGATTGAACTCCTTTTTAATTTGGGAAATAAGTCCAAATTTCTCTTCTAACGGCAATTCAGAGACAAGTTGATAAACAGATTTTGTCAATTCCATAGACTTCTTCCAAATTTTCAAATCNTCAATANTATGCATTGGTCTCTAACTGTTAGATACTCAAATCTCAATAATAGTGGCATTAATTTCGTAACGGCTTCCCTGTCTTTAACATATGCTGTATACGTTCCAAGGTTTTTCTTTCCGTGCATAGGGAAAGGAAGGCTTCCCGTTCCAGATCCAAAAGATATTGCTCAGTGACCAAGGTCGGCTCGGATAGGTCCCCCCCGGCCATTACATAGGCCAATTTGTTGGCTATTTTATGATCGTGTTCGCTTATATAATTACTATCTTCCATGGCATCCGTTCCAACCAAAAACATTCCTAGGGCCTGTTTCCCAAGAACCTTCACGTCTTTTCTTTTTGGAGGTTGTGTGTAGCCTTGTTCTGCCATTAGCTTGGCATAGCCTTTTGCTGTGGCAATTTGTCTATCCTTGTTTACGACCACTATATCCTTCCCTTTTTCAAGTACTCCCATATCAAAGGCTTCATAGGCGGATGTAGAAACTTTGGCCATTCCAATAGTGAGGAAGTATTCTTGAAGGACATTGAGTTCAACATCATTCTTTCTAAAAGTATCCGATGCCCTTAAGGTCATTTCTTTGGAGCCACCGCCCCCAGGTATTACCCCAACACCAAATTCTACCAATCCCATATAGGTTTCAGCTGCAGCAACTACCTTATCGGCATGTAGGGACAATTCGCAACCACCGCCCAAGGTCATTCCATGTGGGGCGGAAATTGTAGGTATGGATGAATAGCGCATACGCATCATCGTGTCCTGGAACATCTTAATGGCCATGTTCAATTCATCATATTCCTGTTCTACGGCCATCATAAATATCATCCCAATATTGGCACCAACGGAGAAGTTGGGGGCCTGATTGCCCACAACCAGCCCTTGGAAATCCTTTTCTGCCAAATCGATGGCCTTATTTAAGCCGGCCAAAACATCGCCTCCTATAGTGTTCATTTTGGATTGGAATTCCACATTTAATATACCATCCCCCAAATCCTCTACTACAACACCTGAGTTTTTCCATACCTCATTGGATTTTCTAATATTGTCCAAAATGATAAAGGANTCCTGCCCTGGAATTTTTTCCATTGCCTTTTTAGGAATGTCGTAATAATAACTGGCCCCGTCATTTATGGTATAGAAGGATTTATTTCCTGTGGATATCATTTCGGTAACCCAGGCGGCCGGTTGAAAGCCTTCTGCCTTCATCATTTCGATCCCTTTTTCAACACCTATGGCATCCCAAATTTGAAAGGGGCCATGTCCCCAGGCGAAACCTGCTTTCATGGCGTCATCTATCTTATATAATTCCCCGGTTATTTCTGGAATCCTATTGGAAGCGTATTCAAATAATGAAGAAAAACTTTTTCTGTAAAAGGCACCTGCCTTATCCTTACCCGTCACCAATACCTTAAATCGGTCTATTACATTCTCTATGGATTTGGTGAGTTCAAGAGTGGCAAAACTAGCCTTTTTACTGGGCCTGTACTCCATGGTATTTAGGTCCAGGGCCAAAATTTCCCGACCTTCCTTTTTATAAAAACCTTGCCCTGTTTTACTTCCGAACCATTTATTTTCCATCATTTTACCGATGAAATCAGGAAGTATAAATTGCTCCCGTCTCTCATCTTCCTTACAGTTTTCGGCAACGCCATTGGCCACATGCACCAAAGTGTCCAAGCCCACCACATCCACNGTTCGGAAGGTGGCCGATTTTGGCCTNCCTATTACCGGTCCTGAAAGTTTGTCAATTTCTTCTACGGTAAGGTCCATTTCCTTTACGGCATGGAACAAGCTCATTATACTGAAGGTCCCTATTCTATTGCCTATAAATGCAGGAGTGTCTTTGGCAATCACCGAGGTCTTGCCCAAAAACTGCTCCCCATAGCCATTTAGGAAATCTAAAACTTCGGGAGAAGTCTGTGGTCCAGGGATTATTTCAAAAAGTTTTAAATATCGGGCTGGATTAAAAAAGTGGGTTCCACAGAAATGTTTTTGAAAATCCTCACTTCTTCCCTCACTCATATATTTTATAGGTATCCCAGAAGTGTTGGAAGTTATTAAAGTACCTGGTTTCCTGTGTTTGTCCAGTTTTTCAAAAACTATTTTTTTAATATCCAGACGTTCTACCACCACTTCAATGATCCAATCTACCTGGCCAACCTTGGAAATGTCATCCTCGAGATTTCCAGTTGAAATTCTCTGGGCAAATTTTTGATGATAAATAGGGGAGGGCTTGGATTTTAATGCTGCGGCCAAGGAATCGTTCACCAATCTATTTCTAACTACCTTATCCTCTAAGGTAAGGCCCTTGGCTTTTTCTTTATCATTAAGTTCCCGTGGTATAATATCCAAAAGCAATACCTCCACGCCTATATTGGCAAAATGACAAGCTATGCCGCTCCCCATAATACCCGAACCAATAACTGCTACTTTTTTAATGTGTTTGTTCATCAATAAAAAGGTGTTAACTAGTTTTTTAACGTTATTAATAAATTTTCTTTTCCGCAATTAATTTGTTAATGATCTCCGTTACCTCAAAAAAAGCATTTAGACTTTCTGCAGGTACATGTGCCTTCACCACATCGTTGAAACGAAGTACAACATCTTTTGAATCCTTCCTCTTTTCCAGACCAAAAGCTGTGAGGTGTATTAGAACACCCCTACCATCATTGGGGTTGGGCCTACGTTCTATAAGGCCCTTTTCCTCCATACTTTTCAATATTCGCGAGAGACTTGTAGCCTCCATACCCATCTTTGGCCCAAGGGCTGTTGAAGGGGTGCCCGTTTTGGGGTCTATGCTCAATAATGTAAAACCTACGGCCATGGTACTATTAAATTTCCTTGCCTCTTCGTTATACATCTTTGTTACCGCTTGCCAAGTAGCTCGGAGCGCGTAATCTATTGTTATGTCTTGCATGCTGTTTTGTTGGTTACTCCAAATATATGAAAATATATTATGCATGCATAATATATTTTAAAAAAAATTAGAGGACCTATAAAATATAAAAGCTTCCTGTTACGGAAGCTGTTATAAATTTAAACGTTGGTCTATCCACTAATGCTCGTAAATGTCATTGTAGAGATCCAGGTATTTCTCCTTAACTATTTTTCGTTTTAATTTCATTGTAGGGGTNAGATGCCCTTCCTCTATACTCCATATATCAGGTGTGAGTCTAAATTGTTTCACTTTTTCCCATTTGGCAAAACTTTCATTCGCAGCATCCACTTCCTCTTGGTACCTGGCGATTACCTTTTCATTGAGGACCATTTTATTATTGTCGCCAACCTCTACGTTGTGTATTTTGGCCCAATTCCGTAAAAATTCAAAATCTGGTTGTATCAGGGCTGCGGGCATTTTTTCACCTTCACCGATAACCATTATTTGTTCTATAAACCTGGATTGTTTAAAGCGGTTCTCCAATAGTTGTGGAGCCACATATTTACCGCCCGATGTTTTGAACATCTCTTTCTTTCGGTCTGTGATCTTAAGAAATCCATCGGCATCGATTTCACCAATGTCCCCGGTATGGAAATACCCATCCTTAATAACTTCAGCCGTTTTTTCGGGATCCTTGTAATAACCTAACATTACTTGGGGACCTTTAACACATATTTCCCCGTCTTCGGCAATTTTCACCTCGGTATTATCCAATAATTTCCCTACGGTTCCAATTTTAAATCCACTATTCCTCATATCGTTCACCGAAACTACTGGTGAGGTTTCAGTAAGTCCGTAACCCTCCATGACCCCAAACTCTGCAGCATTGAAAATACGTGCCAACCTTGGTTGCAATGCGGCGCTACCTGAGGATATTAGGGAAAGATTACCTCCCAAGCCCTCCTTCCATTTACTAAAAATTAATTTTCTGGCTAGCGCAAGTTTTTGTTCGTACCACCAACCGTTTTGACCGTATGGTTCATATTTTAGTCCGACTTCAACGGCCCAGAAAAATAATTTTCTTTTAATACCTGTAAGTGCCGTTCCCTTAGCGATGATTTTATCGTATACTTTTTCCAATAATCTTGGAACAGCGGTCATAACATGGGGAGCGCATTCTTTTAAATTTTCACTTATTTTGTCCATGGACTCGGCAAAATAAATGGTGACTCCCGCGTATTGATATAGATACACCATCATTCTTTCATAGATATGGCAGACTGGCAAAAAGCTTAAACATTTGGTATTGCCATAATCTATAGGCAGCCGTTTGGAACTTTCTATGGCATTGCACACTACATTTTTATGGGTAAGCATCACACCTTTAGGTCGGCCTGTGGTCCCTGATGTATAGATCAAGGTGGCCAAATCATCTGGTTTAACCTTGTCTTTGAGTTTTTCAACCTCATTTTGATTGGAGGTATCCGCACCCAGTTCTAAAATTTCGCTCCAATTTTTGCAGTTATCAAGCACATCAAAAGAGTAAACATCCTTTAAATGTGGGGTATTCTTTTTTACGGCATTAACCTTGTCATAAACTTCCGTACAGGATACAAAAACATATTTGGCCTCTGAATGGTTTAGGACATATTCGTAGTCTTCTTGTGATATGGTAGGGTAAATAGGTACATTTTGTGCACCTAACTGCAGTATTCCAATGTCCATTATATTCCATTCCGTTCTGTTGGTCATGGAAATTAGGGCAATTTTATCATTGGGTTTTACTCCCAGTCTCAACAAAGCCCTGCTTATCGCATTTGCTTTGTCTATATACTCTTGGGTAGATGTTGCAACCCATTCTCCATTGTACTTGGTAACCAGTGATTGTTTTAAGTTGAATTTCTCTAATTGATAATAGGGAAAATCAAAAAGTCGGGTGATCTCTTGCATATTTAATTTGCTATTCGTAATCGCAAATTAAGAAAAGGGAACGGTATTTTAAAATCACATTCGTATAAATAATGTAAAATAATTATGGAGTCTTCATTTTGTCTATTAAAATTTGTACATCTTTAGCTTGGTTTTTATGGTCTGGAGAGTTGTAAACGGATGGTTTAAATTAGTTATTTAATGTTTGAATGGTTTCGGTTTAAATAGGATTTTTGCCCATTTTTGCACCGGATTACATAAATAAAGGAATATATGTGCCCTTGTTTTTATTTCCGCAGGAAGTACCAATACTATGTCATAATAGTGTTGTTTGTATTATTTCCGAGGTTACTTAGCTAAGATTTAGAACTTGGAAGCTACAAAATTATTAAGTTCAGTCATTAATGGGCCATATTCCAAAATAAGCGTTTCCGCATTTTTTTTTGATGGCATTTGAAGCGTGTAAGTAACTTTTATTAATAAATAAACTAAACCAATGAAAAAGCTTTTTGTAACGGCAGCAGCTATTTTTACCTTGATTTCCTGCACAGAAAAATCTAAAATTCCTGTATATGCATGGACGGGTGGTCCTGGGGAGGCTACCGATCAAGAGTTGATGGCAACTTTTAAGGACTATAAGGAAAAGGGGATCGATGGACTGATGTACAATGGCGGTCAAGACCCTGAAACCTATAAGAGGGTAGGTAAATTGGTGAAGGACGCTGGTATGGAATTCCATACTTGGGTACCTACAATGGTGCAGGGGGACAACCCTAAATTACCCCAGGATCTTTATGCAATAAATCGCAATGGCGAATCGGCATATGACAAACCTGCCTATGTATCATATTATAAATTTCTTTGCCCCAACAAGGAGGGCTCTTTTACTTTTTTGTCCGAATTATACGGGAATATAGCAGCTGTGGAGGAAGTGGATGGGATACATTTGGATTATATCCGTTTTCCNGATGTAATATTGGCAGAAGGCCTTTGGGATAAATACGGACTGGTGATGAACGAGGAATATCCCATAGCCGATTATTGTTATTGTGATAAATGTGTATCCGATTTTAAAGAAAAATCGGGCATAGATATAAAAGAGGTTGAAGATCCGTCCAAAGTTCAGGAGTGGAAACAGTTTAGATACGATTTAATCACGAACATTGTAAATCGCCTGGCCAAGGTAGTACATGAAAAAGGCAAAAAAATAAATGCCGCAGTTTTTCCAGGCCCTAGCAATGCTATGAAAATGGTGAGACAGGAATGGAACAAATGGGATTTGGATGCTTTTTATCCAATGAATTATAACGATTTCTATTTAAAGAGTCCGGAATGGGTTGGAGAAATAACCAAGGAAGAAGTGGCATCCGTAAACGGGGAAAAGCCTATCTTCAGTGGACTTTTCATATGTCCAAACCCGGAAAACAAAACAAAGGAAAACGACCCCGAAAATCATGGGCTATTACCATCTGAAATTGAGACGGCCATTAGAACTTCCATGGAGAATGGAGCTACAGGAATATGTCTTTTTACCCCCGAAAGAATGAAGCCAGAGCATTGGGAGGCCTTTGATAAGGCAATCCATGCCGATTACTCCAAGAAGTAANAGTATAATGGGCTTCCTTTAAGGAGATTGTAATTAGTTAGCAAATATCCCTTGAATAGAAGATGGACTTTTGTGCTGAANAGGCATATTTTTCCAACTTCTATACAAGGGATTTTAATTTGTGGGATTATAGATGCAGTTTAAATCCTTCGTGGGTAGCCGTGAATCCAATGGCTTCGTAAAATCGAATAGCATTGGGGCGTAGTTTGTTGGAGGTCAACTGTACCATATGGACTCCTTTTTCTTCTGCCCTTTCAATAATCCATTGAAACATTTGCCTGCCTATTCCCTTGCCTGTTAAATCTTCCCTTACATGTACATTTTCTACAAGACAGCGAATACCTCCTACATAGGTTAAATATTGGAGAAAACTCAATTGAAAAGAGGCCACAACTTCTTTTTTGGAATTCTCCATAACGATTAGTTCTTGATTTTCATCCCCATCAATTCTTTCAAAGGCATTATAGTACTCTTTAGGAAGCGGATCCCCATACCTCTCCCGCAATCGGCCCAAGGTGTCATTGGCAATCATTTCTATAATTGCCGGCAAGTCTTCCTTGGTTGCTTTCCTAAAGACCATGAGAATTAACCATTGTTGGCTTCCAGCCATTTTCTGGCATTTACAAATGCTTCCAGCCAGGGTGTAACCTCATCTTTTCTTCCTGCGGGATAATTTGCCCAGTTCCATTGAAAAATAGACCGTTCTATGTGTGGCATTGTCACTAGGTGTCGGCCCGTGGTATCACATAACATTGCGGTATTGAAATCACTGCCATTGGGATTTGCCGGATAAGCATCGTAACCATAATTGGCCACTATATTATAATTTTCTTTGGCCAGAGGTAGTTTAAACTTCCCTTCACCATGGGATATCCAAACTCCTAATTTGGCTCCTTCCAAGCTGGAAAGCATTATGGAATTATTTTTTTGAATCATTACGGAGGTAAATCCGCTTTCGTGTTTATGGGAATCATTATAGGTCATTTTACCGTGTTCCCTATGTTCTGGATTAATCAATTCCAATTCCATAAATAACTGGCAACCATTACAAATACCTATGGAAAGTGTATCGGGTCTGGCGAAGAAATTCTTTAGTGCTGTATTGGCCTTTTCGTTGTACTTAAAGGCTCCTGCCCAACCTTTGGCACTTCCCAACACATCCGAGTTTGAGAATCCTCCCACGGCACCTATAAATTGGATATCTTCCAGGGTCTCCCTTCCGGATATCAGATCGGTCATATGAACATCCTTCACATCAAAACCGGCCAGGTACATGGCATTGGCCATTTCTCGCTCCGAGTTACTGCCTTTTTCCCGTAAGATGGCCGCTTTGGGTCTTTCTTTGGCATCATTGGGCAACTTGCCACTAAATTGGGCCGGGAAGGTATATTCTAATGGCTGGTTTTTGTAATTGGTATAACGCTCTTTGGCCAAGTTGTTGGCGGTTTGCCTTCTGTCTAAGAGATAGGATGTCTTGAACCATGTATCACGAAGGGAATTGATATTCAATCCCATTTCCATTCCTTGATTTTTTATGGTGAGGGTAGCTTTTGTGCTGACCGATCCAATATTGAAATACTCAATGCCTGCATCGGCCAACTCATTTTCAATTGAGCTGTCCTTGGCCTGAAAAACGATTCCCGCATTTTCCGAAAACAATAATTTAATGGTATCGGCCTCACCTATAGGCGTCAAATCCAAGCTGGCACCCAAATCCAGGTCGGCAAAGCAGAGTTCCAAAAGAGTGGTAATCAGTCCCCCTGAAGCTACATCATGCCCGGCCAGTATCTTTCCGTCAAGGATCAGACCTTGGAGTGTGTTGAATACGGTCTTAAAATTAACGGCATCATTAATGGTAGGTGCTGCATCACCAATGGCATTTAAAATTTGGGCAAAGGATGATCCTCCCAATTTAAACGCATCATTGGATAGGTTGATGTAATATATGTCTCCACCATTTTTTTGTAAGACCGGTTCTACCACCTTGGTAATATCGTTACAGTTACCTGCGGCCGAAATGATAACCGTTCCCGGGGCTATAACTTCTTGGTCCTTGTAGCGTTGCTTCATGGACAAGGAGTCTTTTCCGGTGGGGACATTTATTCCCAGTTCTATGGCAAAATCCGAAATGGCCTGTACCGCCTCGTACAATCGTGCGTCTTCTCCAGGATTTTTGCAGGGCCACATCCAGTTGGCGGAGAGCGAAACCGAGTCCAAGCCGTCTTTTAAGGGGGCCCAGACAATATTGGTCAAAGCTTCTGCTATACTGTTCTTACTACCTGCTGAAGGGTCTATCAATCCAGAAATAGGGGAGTGGCCTATAGAAGTGGCTATGCCTTCCTTCCCTTTATAATCCAGTGCCATTACACCGCAATTGTTCAAGGGCAACTGCAAAGGTCCTGCACATTGTTGCTTGGCTACCTTTCCCCCTACACAACGGTCCACTTTATTCGTGAGCCAGTCTTTGGAGGCAACAGCTTCCAATTGCAATACTTGATCCAAATAATCGTGAAAGTGTTCCAGGGAATAGGTCGGGGCGGAATATTTTCTTGTTATTGCGGAATCGTTCATGACTGTTTTGGGGGAGCTCCCGAACATATCCGATAGATCCAGATCCATTGGACTTTCTCCCGTGGTTGCAGATTTGAAGGTAAACCTCTTGTCTCCCGTAACATCACCAACTTCATACATGGGTGATCGTTCCCGATCGGCAATTCGGTGCAGTATGTCTACATCTTTTTTTCCAATTACCAAGCCCATACGTTCTTGGGATTCGTTCCCAATGGTTTCTTTGGCCGATAGGGTAGGGTCTCCAATGGGCAGTTTGTCCATATCTATTTTGCCACCTGTTTCTTCCACTAATTCGGACAAACAATTTAAATGACCTCCGGCACCGTGATCGTGAATGGAAACAATGGGGTTATGGTCGCTCTCTACCATTCCCCGAATGGCGTTTGCGGCCCTTTTTTGCATCTCGGGATTGGATCTCTGGATGGCATTGAGTTCTATGGTAGCCCCAAATTCTCCCGTATCGGCACTGGATACTGCGGCGCCCCCCATCCCAATGCGATAGTTGTCACCTCCAAGGATTACAATTTTATCCCCTGTTTTGGGTATGTCTTTTAACGCTTGCTCCGCCTTGCCATAACCAATTCCCCCGGCCTGCATAATCACCTTGTCATAACCCAATTTTCTACCTTGTTCGCCTGCCGTTGGTTCAACGGCTTCATCATGTTCAAAAGTAAGTACGGACCCGGCAATTAACGGTTGTCCAAATTTATTTCCAAAATCAGAAGCTCCATTGGATGCTTTAATTAAAATATCCATAGGGGTTTGGTAAAGCCAATTCCTTTCCGTCATTCCCTTTTCCCAAGGCCTGTTTTCTTCCAAACGGGAATAGGCCGTCATGTACACCGCGGTTCCTGCCAAGGGCAAGGAGCCTTTTCCTCCGGCCAAACGGTCCCTGATTTCTCCACCGGCTCCAGTAGCAGCACCATTAAAAGGCTCTACGGTGGTTGGGAAGTTATGGGTTTCGGCCTTTAAGGAAATAACCGATTCAAAGGGTTTTTCTTGGTAAAAATCTGGCTTGTCAGCAGATTTGGGGGCAAATTGCACCACTTTAGGCCCTTTTAGAAAGGCCACATTGTCCTTATATGCCGAGACTATATCCCCAGGATGTTCCTGTGATGTTTTTTTGATGAGTTTAAAAAGCGAAGATGGCTTTTCTACTCCGTCGATAACAAAAGTTCCATTAAAAATTTTATGCCTACAATGTTCTGAATTCACTTGACTAAAGCCAAAAACTTCTGAATCCGTAAGACTGCGGCCAATTTTCTCGGAGACCTGCTTTAAATAAGTAACTTCTTCTTCGCTCAAAGCCAATCCCTCNNGCTCATTATATTGGGCAATATCCACTATTTCCTGAATAGGGGCGGGCATTACATCAACCTTAAAAATATCTTGCGTAAGGCCATGGTATTTTTGGGAAAGCATGGGGTCGAACCCATTTTCATCCTGGTCTACCACAATAAACTCCTCAATTCTAATAATACCTGTAACCCCCATATTTTGTGTTATCTCTGTAGCATTAGTGCTCCATGGGGTTATCATGGCTGCCCTTGGACCAACAAAAAAGGCGTCCAATGACGCCGCGTTTATCTTGGGTTGGTTGCCGAACAACCATGTGAGTTTTACGCTATCTTCTTGGGTCAGGTCGTTTTTGGTTTGTACCGCAAATATCTTAGTGCTAAGGTCTCCGAAGAAATGAATCATCTAATATGTAAATTGTATGGTTGAGAAAGCTGCAAATTTACGGTTTTAATGTGTAATTTTTCATTAGAATAGTTAACAGTTTTGGACAACAATTGTTAATTTCTGTATGGGGTCTAATATAAAACACAGTCCGCAATATATTTTAATTGGGTTCAATATGTATTAGGACATGCCCAATATTGGGGATATCCTTCCGTAGTCTGTCCTTGAGTTTATGCGATAAGCTGTGCCCTTCTTTTACGCTAATACTCCCGTTTACCTGGGCATGCAGGTCTATATGATATTTTGTACCTGCTTTTCGGATAAAACATTTTTCAGTTCCCAATATGCCATCGACGGTTAATGAAACTTGTCGAATTTCAGCGATAAGGTCATCATATAAATGCTCGTCCATTATTTCCCCAAGGGCAGGTCTAAAAATCAGATAACCATTGTAAAAAATAAAAAATGAGGCGGCCAAGGCTGCCCAATCATCAGCTGTTTCATAACCTTTTCCAAATATTAAAGCAATGGTTATTCCAATAAAAGCCATAATAGAGGTGATGGCATCGCTTCTATGGTGCCAGGCATCGGCCTTTAAGGAAGAACTGTTGGTCATGATACTTTTTTTTAAGACCACCCTATATGAAATCTCCTTCCACAAAATAATGACCCCCAAAACCAATAAGGTCCAGGATTTAGGCGTTTTGTGCGGGGTTAAAATGTTCATGATGCTTTCATAGGCAATAATGGTAGCCGAGGTGATTAAAAAACCTACTACCAAAAAGGTAATTAGGGGCTCTATCCTACCATGGCCGTAAGGGTGATTCTTGTCCGCTGGTCTTTTAGCATATTTAAGTCCAAACAATACCAAGAGTGAGGAAAAAATATCGGTGGTGGATTCAATGGCATCGGCGATTAAAGCGTAGGAATTGCCGAAAAAACCGGCCAAAGCTTTAATTATGGCCAGAACAATGTTGCCAGCTATGCTGAAATAAGTGGTCTTTATAGCTGAGTGCTCGTTGTTCATTCCTTTCCTAAACCCAATGGAAGGTTAAAGGTAAGAAACTTATGCCTGTTTCTAATGTATATATACCAGTTTGGCAGGTTTCCGTTTGTTTTGTTAGCGCCTAAACTTTCCAAATAACTTCATTTTTTTGTAGGTGCTTCTATTTGAGGAGTAAATTGTATCTTGGGAATGTAATAACATTAAACACCAAATAATAGCATGGCCAAGGAATACGTAGATATCGCAACATTAAAATATTTGTTATACCATGTACATGGGGTGGAGGATTTGTTATCGGCAGAAAGGTTCCAAGATTATGACAAGGATTCCTTGGATCTGTTTTTAAATGCGATCAAGGAATTTTCCGATCGTGAATTATTTCCGTACTTCAAGGAAATGGATGAAACGCCGGCTACGTATAAAAATGGAACCATAATGGTGCATAAGCAGGTTGATGTAATGATGAAGAAGGGGGGCGAAATGGGGATTATTTCGGGGCCTTTTGATTATGGGGATGGGGGATTGCAGTTGCCATTTACAATCCATACCGCTTCGGCCTATATTCAGGAGGCAGCAAACAATCATCTGCCGGGATATATAGGATTGACCCAAGGCGCTGCGGAGCTGATTGTTCATTTTGCCAATGAAAACCTTAAGAAAACCTATGTTCCCAAAATGCTTTCCGGCGATTGGGGCGGTACCATGTGCCTTACAGAACCCCAGGCAGGAAGTTCCTTGTCCGATATAACTACCAAGGCAACCCCTACCGGGCAAGATTATTATAAGATATCCGGACAAAAAATTTTTATTTCAGGTGGCGATCATCAATACGCAGAAAATGTAGTACATCTATTGTTGGCAAGATTGGAAGGTGCCCCGTCCGGAACCAAGGGTATATCCTTATTTGTGGTACCTAAGCTTAGGATGGATAAGGATGGACGTTTAATAAGTAACGATGTGATGACAGTGGCCGATTTTCAGAAAATGGGCCAACGGGGATATGCTACGACCCATTTAGGTTTTGGTGACAAGGGCGATTGCCATGGCTGGCTGGTAGGTGAGGCACATAAAGGCCTCAAGTATATGTTCCTGATGATGAACAGTGCCAGGATAAGTGTTGGGCGAGGGGGTGCAGCCATTAGTATGGCAGCGTATCAAGCGTCATTGGAGTATGCCAATGAACGGCCCCAAGGGCGAAAACTTGCCAGCGATGGAAAAAAAGATCCCAATGAAAAACCGTGCCTGATAATTGAACATCCAGATGTAAGGCGCATGTTATTGTTACAAAAATCGATTGCCGAAGGTTCTTTGAGTTTGGTTCTATTGGCGGCCAAATATTACGATATCATTCAATCCACCAAAAACCAGGACATCAAGGAAAAGTACCGTCTATTATTGGAAATGATCATTCCCATTGTAAAAACGTATCCAACCGAGGCCGGTACCTTGTCTGTGAGCAATGGGATGCAGGTATTGGGCGGATATGGATTCTGTTCGGATTTTATTCTTCAACAATACTATAGGGACATACGTATATTCAGTATTTATGAAGGAACCACTGGGATACAATCCCAAGATTTATTGGGACGTAAGGTCCCCATGGAAAATGGCAAGGCCTTGGAATTATTGTTAAATGAAATATTGCATACCATAACCGCTGCCATGGAGTTCAATGGGTTGCGTTCATCGGCCAAAAGCCTGGCAGACAAGATTAAATTGGCAAGGGAGGTTTTGGATTTTTTAATGCCTTTTGCCAAAAAGGGCAATTACGAACGTTATTTGTCCGATGCCAACCTGTTTATGGAATTCTTAAGTCATGTCGTTATAGCATGGCTATGGTTGGATATTGCGGTAAATGCGGAGCGAAATATCCAGGACGGGGACCAAAGCCACTCCAAGGAGTTCTACCTCAGTAAAATCCATACAATGAAATTCTATTTTAAGTATGAGTTGCCAAAGACCAGTAGTTTGGCGGAATCGTTGATACACCCGGATGAACTTACCATAAATACCAAAAAGGAGGTTTTTTGACAATCATTTTTTATGAAACCAAGTAGGGTAATTTTCCAGTAGGTTGTTTTATATACAAACAGTGAGAGAAATAAAATCACAGTTTATATAAAACAATGTAGCTATGAAGGGATTACAATTTTTAATTTTAGCGATTCTACTTTTTTCTATTGAGGGATCAATAGCGCAGGAAGTAGTAACCACCGAACAGGAAAAGCTTACTTACTATGAGCAGAGGGCCAGGGAAGATGCCCAATTTGAGCAATCCCAGGAATTGGCAGAAAGGGAGGAGGAAGAATTCTGGGAATCACAAAAGGAGTATGAGGGCCGATTGAAGAAGAGGGATAAAAAGGCTTATAAGGCATATATGAAAGCTAAGAGGGACGCTTATGCGGTACATCGCAGTCATTGTGACGACCATTGTCATCACAGTGACCATTACCATACACATGCCAGTTTCTATTATTACCACAACGAACCTTATCGCTATGGATCCCATTCCAAAGGGACAACTATACGCACGGGAGTAGGGATAAGCACACCTAGCGTTAGGATAGGACTTTAGGAAACAGCAACTAAAAAGAGGCTGTCCATAAACATGGGCAGCCTCTTTTTTTTTAATCGATTTCTTCTTTTAAGCAGGTTTTTTTTCCAATAAGGCCATATAGAATCCGTCAAATCCGGTTTTGCAGGCATATATATTGCTATCCTTGATTAGGCTAAAGTCCTTACCGGCTTCGGAACCGAGGAATTTTTTTACTTGCTGTATATTCTCCTGTGGTAGTATGGAACAGGTAGCATAGACCAATTTACCTCCGGGTTTAACGATCCTGCTGTAATCCTGAAGGATCTGTTGCTGTGTAACCATTATTTTTTCCAAGAATTCGGGTTGTAATTTCCACTTGGCGTCGGGATTTCTTTTTAGTACCCCTAATCCTGTACAGGGAGCATCAATTAAGACCCTATCTGCCGTATCGTACAGTTTTTTAATTACCTTGGTGGTATCTATGGCTCTGGTCTCCACATTATGGGCTCCATCGCGCTTGGCCCTTCTTTTTAATTCCTTTAGTTTGTTGCCATAAATATCCAATGCGATCAGTTGTCCTTTGTTTTCCATCAGTGCCGCCAAATGAAGTGTTTTACCCCCAGCTCCTGCACAGGTATCGACTACGCGTTGACCCGGTTTAACATCCAAAAAAGGAGCCACCAATTGGGAAGAGGCATCTTGTACTTCGAACCAGCCATTTTTAAAGGCCTCGGTAATAAACACATTGGAACGCTCCTTTAGCCTTAAGGCGTCAGGATAGCCTTTTATGGATTCGGTTTCAACCCCGGCTTCGTGGAGGACACTGCTTAAATTATCCTTGGTAGTTTTTAAGGTATTTACCCTTAAAATTACTTCAGCCTGCTCATTCAGTGCGTGTAATTCTTTGGTCCACAGGGCTTCGCCCAAGGCTTTTGCACAAAGTTCGTCCATCCAATCCGGTACAGATTCCCTATATTTCCTTATTTTGGACAGTTCATCAAATTTTCCTTTGATCCTTCTTTCCGGTGTAGGTTCAATTTGCTTCCAGTCTGGTAATTTAATGCCTTTAAGAACGGCCCAAACAGCGAACATCCTAAATAGGTTTTGTCTGCTATAGGGAGCCTTTACATCGGCTATTTCCGCATACAATCGCTTCCAACGGACCATTTCGTAGGTGGTTTCTGCAATAAAACCCCTGTCCCTGGAACCCCAGCGTTTATCATATTTTAGTACTTTTTCTACTACCTTATCTGCATATTCCCCTTCATTAAATATAAAATTCAACGCATCAACAACCGCAAACACTAGATTTCTATGTAATCGCATTTTTAAAAATTAAGATTGCAAAGGTATTGTATTAGAAGCTATTCCTCTTATTTTTGGGGAAAATTATAAGCATGCGCAATTATTTGGTGTTTCTCATTCTTTTTATTTTGGCCTCGTGTTCCGAAACGGACGAAAGGAGAACGTTCAACTCTGTAAAAATAGAGACGATCTATACCGATTCGTTGAGTTTTAGGGCAATCGAGATTATGGATGGGGGCAATATGGCTTTTGCTGCCAACAAGGGCGCTTTTGGTCTGGTAGACCTTAAGTCCAACAAAGTGAGGTTAAATACACAGAAATTTGATAGTATACTTCCTGAATTTAGGGCTGTAGCCCAAAACTCCACCGATTTCTTTATGCTTTCGATAGCTAATCCGGCCTTGTTGTACAAAACGGGGGACAAGGGCAATATGGAATTGGTTTACACGGAAGTGGGAGAAAAGGTATTCTATGATGCCATGACCTTTTGGAACGATCAGGAGGGAATTGCCGTAGGGGATAGTATGGATGGCTGTCTGTCCATAATCATTACTAGGGATGGCGGCAATACCTGGAAAAAATTGCCATGCACTTCCTTGCCAAAGTCAGAACCCGGGGAAGGGGCCTTTGCAGCCAGTAATACCAACATAAAAGTGCTGGGTTCCAAGGCTTGGATAGCAACTACTAGCGGAAACGTTTATTGCACTAGGGATAAGGGATTTACATGGGAAGTTATAAAAACGCCAATAATAAGTGAAGAACCGACCCAAGGTATTTTTTCCATTGATTTTTACGATGAAGACTTGGGCGTTGTTTTTGGAGGTGATTATACAGACCCTGTAATAAATAAAGGCAATAAAGCATTGACTACCGACGGTGGTAAAACCTGGAAATTGATCGCCGATGGTAAACTTCCGAATTTTAGAAGCTGTGTGCAATTTGTTCCGGGGGCCATGGGGAAGTCCTTAATCGCCGTTGGCTTTGAGGGTATTGCTTATTCCCATGATACTGGTAAAAGTTGGAAACAACTTTCCGATGAATCTTTTTACACCCTTAGGTTTATGAACGACACTACTGCGTATGCTGCAGGAAAGGGCAGGATAGCGAAACTTATTTTTCGCTGAGTGTCCTGGAAGCAATCGGTTGCAGAGCTTCGATCAATGCCCTTTGGCTTGGATTCTGGGCAACTATTAACTATTACCGACCTCCCTTTTTTTGTCGATATTGTTTGATTAGTTGACGTTTAAAATCCTCTTCCGAACGCATCAATAAAATGGTCTTCTTGGCTGAAATTGTCTTGGATATTTTTTCGATATAGGATTTTTCCAACTTATATTTTTCTTCCTCCAATCTTTGCATACGTACCAAAAGTTCATTGGCCCGAGCGTCCGATAGGGCATCCAGATTTTTTATCTCGGAACCTATTTCTATGCGCTCCTCTTTAAACAAACCTTCCCTCTTGGCTTGATGCTCGTTGTAAATAGGCCAAAAACTTTGGGCTTCTTTGGAGGTGAGGTCCAATCTTTCCGTAATGAAAGCTACTTTTAGGGATTTTATTTTATCCCAATCCTTTCTTTCCTGTGAGCTTAGGGATAATGTAGCCACAAGGAAAAAAAGCGGGGCGAGTATTTTTATATTTCTAATCATCATTGTGCATGTTTAATTCTTCAAAATCGTCAATATGGGAATCCAGATAATCTATGATATTGTCATTATCCAGTCTACTTTCCAGAATATCGTTTAAGTCCAGATCATGGATAGGAAGTATTTCCGCCAAATCATAGGAAGAAAGTTCCAAATCGTTAAATTCAAAATAATGTTCTATGTCCGAGTTGGCCAAATCCGAATAGGACGGCGTTTTAACGCTATTAAATTGAACGCTAAGGAACAAAAGTATAACCGCAGCTATGGAAGCGGCAGTATAATAGTGTTTTTTATAGGATTTTAATGGAATTACCTTAGGCTCTACCGNGGTGTTTTCCANTTGCCCCAGAATCTTNCTGTTTATATTCTCAAAATATCCCTCCGGAACTTTGAATCCTTCATTTAGGGGCGTAGAAATATCCTCCTTGGCTATCTTTTTCATGAGATCGTTGGACAGGGTATCGAAATACCCCTCCGGAACCTTAAAGCTGTTATTTTTATTTAATTTATCCATTTCAATAGTTTGACCTTGAACAATATAAAAGGTTTAATTCTCTTTTAAAAAAGCTTCGATCTTTTTTGATGCCAAATGATAGGAAGCTTTCAATCCGCCCACAGTGGTATCTAAAATTTCAGAAATTTCCTCATACTTCATTTCCTGAAAATATTTCATATTAAAGATCAATTTTTGTTTTTCAGGAAGCGTTGCAATGGCCATTTGCAATTTATGTTGAATCTCATCCCCTTCAAAATAGACATCGGCCCTCAAATCTTCCACAGCCTTGGTCATTAACTTTTCGTTATTGATCTTAAGTTTGTGCGATTTGGATTTTAAGAACGACAAGGATTCATTGGTAGCTATCCTGTACATCCAGGAGTATAGCTTACTATCACCCTTAAANCTGTCGATATTCCTAAAAACTTTTATAAAGGTATTTTGCAGCACATCATCGGCGTCATCATGGTTTAATACAATTCTTCTTATATGCCAATACAAACGCTCCTTGTAAGTATTTACCAGTATCTCAAAAGCCTTGGCCTGATGGTCCTTTTGCTTTAATTGTATTACTAAAGTTTCTTCCGCAATCAATATTTTGGACTTAAGTTCCATTATAGGACTATAAAAATCGAAAAAGGTTTATTTATAGTTCATATTTTATTGTATTCAATTGCAAAGGTAAACAAGTTTAACTACTACCATATTTTTTAGCTTAGCACCTTTTATAGATTATTATTTTTGTTTTTTAGCTATTTTTGGTGTTATCCCATGCAAAAGGGCACCTATAATATGTTTAACAATTATATAAAGAAATCATAAGTGACCTATAGCGTACACAATAGTTGGCACAAGCTTCTGCTAGAGGAATTTAAAAAGCCTTATTTTGAAGCCCTTATGGTATTTGTTGAACAGGAATACGGCAAGGGGAAATGCTATCCTAGGGAGAGCGATATTTTTGCGGCCTTTAACCATTGCAGCTTAGAAGAAGCCAAAGTAGTTATTATAGGTCAGGATCCATATCACGGTCCTAATCAGGCCAATGGTCTCTGTTTCTCTGTAAGTGAAGGGGTGGCGCATCCACCATCATTGGTAAATATATTTAGGGAAATTGAATCCGATCTAGGCAGAGCCTATCCCCAAAATGGTAATTTGGAACGTTGGGCGGACCAAGGGGTACTTTTATTGAACGCCACCTTAACGGTACGGGCTCATGAGGCCGGAAGCCACCAGAATAAGGGATGGGAACTTTTTACGGATACCGTAATCCAAAAATTATCCAACGAAATGGAGGGATTGGTTTTTTTGTTATGGGGAGGTTTTGCAAAGAAGAAGGCAAAATTGATCAATCCCGAGAAACATTATATTTTAACTTCAGGACACCCTTCCCCCTTAAGTGCCAATAGAGGGCATTGGTTTGGGAACAAGCACTTTAGCAGGACGAATGAAATATTAATTAAAAATGGTAGGCAGGCAATTAATTGGTAATTCGAATAGGTTGGGACAAGTTTTAAAACAAAACTGTTCCAATGTTATGAAGTATCGATAGGTTTCCATTTATTTGCTTAATTCCTGCTAATGCAGCAATATTTATATTACTTTTTTGTCCAAAAGCCAAATTGTACATTAACTAAATCTATATTTGTATTTTTTTTTGAATCTGTATTATAAAACTTGCAATAGCATTTGTGATATTAAATATTAAATAGGTTAATGAATTCCACTAGATTAAAATGGGTATTACTGGTTGATGATGACGGAACGACCAATATGCTAAATAAACTTTTTTTAAAAAAACTTATTCCAGATCTGGAAATCGATACGGTTACGGACGGTCATAGGGCGTTAGATTTTATAGAGGCCAATATCAATGATATAGATCAAGGTAGTTTTCTATTGATTTTGGATATCGAAATGCCGATAATGAACGGATGGCAATTCTTGGAAGCCTTCGATATTCTTTTTAGAAAAGAGGAAAAGGAGAAAATTGTTATAGCCGTTTTAACAGCCAATAGTAGTGAAGAATTAACCTACAGGGCACTATCCAATCCCCGCGTCAAGGAATGCCTACAGAAGCCTTTGTCGGACATCAATTTCAGAAGTATTATCCAAACCTATTTTTACGACTAGAGAAGATCAAAAAATTGCGTTGGCTATTTTTTAGGTTCCTTATATAATATCTCCGTGTTGGGGATTATCTTTTCTATCAGCCTTAAATCCTTTAAAGTATTTTGTACTAATTCCAAATTCTGTTTGCCTATATTCTTTTGTCCCCATTCCGTTAGGGATAACCAATGCCTAATGTCCTCCAATTCCTGATTGTAAGTATTGGCCAAGGTCCGGTCTATACTGGGAATTTGTTTAAAATCGGAGGTGTATACATTGATGACCTCCAGTATATGGGCCAAGGTTCCGGGATTTTGGGCTATAAATTTATCCGTGGCAGCAATTACAAAGCAGGGCCAGGGGGTAGGACAATCTGTAATTCTTCGAAATACACCCTGATCGACCAAGGGTTTTGTAGTAAAACGTTCCCACATAAAATAGTCGGACTTACCCTCTGTTAAACTCGTAACGGCCCCATTTAAATTATCCACGACTTCAAATTTTAATTCATTGGTATCCCAGCCTTGGTTTTGGGCGTTTACATAGGCCATTAGATGACTGCCACTTCCGTATCTACTTATGGCTGCGGTTTTGTTTTTTAAATCGGACAAGGCCTTGTAATCGCTTTTTGCGGCCACGTGGATTCCCCATAGGAGGGGGGTGGCAATATATTCCTGTACTATTTTGGAAGGATTGCCCTCACTGATACTTTTTATAATCCCTTCGGTGAGAATAATGGCCAAATCAGTTTCATTGTCCCTTAACATTTGTGCCATTTTACCGGTTCCTTCCGGGATATCTTTCCATTTTAGGTTTATTCCTCTGGCGCCAAAGGCTCCTTCTTCCACAGCTAATTGCCATGGAAAATTAAAGTGTTCTGGAACACCTATGATGTTTACGGTTTTCAAATCAATTTATTTTTATGTGGATTGTCCATTAATTGGGCGTTGTGGCTATGATGGTGCCAATATCCCTTGTTATTTATAAATAATTATCTTGGTTTTGCTCTGTTGGTCCTTTAGGCTATTTTGTTCAGGGCGTATTTGATTAAGGCGTCTATGGCCAAATCCGGCCTGGACGAAAATTGGCCCTTGGCCCTGTTTGCCAGTATGCAGTTTAAGGAAACGGCCCTGTGCCCCAATAACTTTGCCAGGCCATATATCCCTGAGGTTTCCATTTCCAAATTTGTAATACGTTTATGATTGTAGTTAAAACTGGCCAGTTTGGCGTTCATGTTTTTATCTTCCAATTTTAAACGTAGACTTCGGCCTTGGGGTCCATAGAACCCAACATTGGTAGCGGTGAATCCAAGTTGGACTTTGTCCGAAATGAACTGGGCTCCCAAATCTTTGTCAAATGCTACTACATAGGGATTGGACTTGTCTTTCAGCCAATTGGTGTGCTTTACGAATGCTTGCTGTATTTCTGGGTGTTGGATGTGGACACTGTCGTAAAAATGCAAAAGACTGTCCAGGCCAATGGCATATTCGCTCAACAAAAAGGAATCTACAGGAATTTCGGGCTGAATTGCGCCTGAAGTGCCTATGCGAATAATGTCCAAGCGGGTTTTATCTTTTTTTATCGTTCTAGTTTCAAAATCTATATTGGCCAAGGCATCCAGCTCATTTAGGACTATATCTATATTGTCCGTGCCAATACCTGTTGAGATTACCGAAATACGTTTATTNTTAAGCCATCCNGTATGGGTAAGGAATTCCCGTTTTCCCTTTTTTAGTTCAATGGTATCAAAATACTGTGAAACTAGTTTTACCCTATCGGGGTCTCCAACGGTGATTACGGTATCTGCTAGGTCTTGGGGAAATAAATTAAGATGGTATACGCTATGGTCTGCGTTTAGGATTAGCTCTGAAGAACCAATTTTCATTTTACAATTTTAGTATGCGGTTCGTTTCAGAGTTATAGAGGAAATTATATTTTAAGGCTCCGCCCAAATAGGCGTCATTTTCTTGGATACAGGAATAATAGCTAGTTTTTCCTTCCAAGATTTCCATCCCTTTTTTTGAAAGTTTAACAGGATTGAAATTGGTAAAAAGTGGCTTTAATTTGGTTATGACCCGCTCGTATTGGGTATCACCAAAGCCATAACGCCCTTGATTCTTTAATACCGTGTTCAGTAATACCAGCTTGGTCTTTGGTTTCGCACTGCGTGCCAGGCGCAGAATGTTATTTTCCACTTCATTGAGACCGTTCCTAATGGTTGGGAAACGCATTAAATGGGCTTCAATGGCACCTGATAGGTGGGAGAACTGAAAACTGTCAAAATCTTTAAGATTCTCCAATCTAATGGGGTTGTCGCTACAGTACAACTGCCAAACATAATCGGCATATTCTATATCGTCCTGTGTTAAAAGGGTGCGATTAGTGTATAAATTGCGTAGTTGGTCATCGGTTGATTCCCCTAAGCCTAAAATATTAACGGAATTATCCTCCTCCACACTCGATACCAAAGAAATTTCGGCATAAGGTCTGTGGGTCTTGAGCCAACTGATTACCGCCAACATATTAATTTGATCAAAAAGATCGAAATCGAACCAAAGAACAATACGGTCTTCCTGTTTATGGTTACAAAGGGTGCGGTATTCTTTTAATGTTTTGTCAATAAACCAGGACTTGGAAACCTTGTAGTTTTTATTCAAAAATTCGAACCTGGTTTTCCAAAATGATTCACTTCCAACATTCGTTTCGGTCTTACCTTCACATAACATTTCGCGCCAGGTAATAATATCCCCTTCCAATTTAAGGGTACTTAATTTGTTGGTGAGTATATCACCGTTTGTTATGTGTAATTGGGAACTCATTGTAATGGTGGTTTAGGTTGTGGCTAATAAATGTAGTGTTTTATCTTAATATCAAAAAATAATTAACAAAAATCTAACCTCCAACGCGTTTAACTTTAAATCCTTTTTCTTTTAATATGGTCATTATTTTATCTCTATAATCCCCTTGGATGATTATGGAATTATCCTTAAAACTTCCGCCTACGCTAAGTTTGGTTTTGAGCTCTTTGGCCAATTTCTTAAAATCTTCGTCTGCACCGGTATATCCCTCTAAAATGGTTGTTGGTTTTCCCTTTCGTTTTTCATACTTGCAAATAATAGGTTCATCCTGTAGCCAAATATCATTTTCAGTATCCCTTTTCTGTTCATCCTCCGTAGGCTCATGATCCGGAAATAGATTTTTCAATTGATCCTTTAAGTCCATTGTATATTTTAAAATTATGCTAAAATAATATTTCAACGCTAAAATCAAAACCCATCCTTCGCAAATTGGGAATTTTGTTGGGATGGGTCCTTTTAATTTGGTTACTGNTTATTCCATAGGAAAGTCTTCGTCATCCATAACCTCCTCCATTTGTTTAATATGCCTTTCCGTATGGCCAGACATAAATAAAAGTATTTGGTAGGCATCAATGGTTCCGAAAGGAAGTTGTTGGTAACGGTTTCGCAGGTCATCCTGGGTACTGTTAACAAATTCAATATGTTCCTTCCTCTTGGATTTAAATTCTTCGACTGTTTCTTCAAAACTCCCGTATTTTCCCGATGGCTCAAAAGCTTCTCCTGTTTTCACCTTTTTACTGCGATCTTCTATCATGGCAATTAATCCTTCATCCGATATCTTAACTTCTGAACGCTTGCCAGGCTCTGCCCCATGGGCCAAAGTACTTTGAAGCATACCAAAGATCATATTTTCGGAAATTGCAATATGCTCGGCACATTCAGTAATGGACCAAGAATCATCCGTTGCCTTGTAATTGAGTTGCGCTTCGTTTAAGCCCTCAATAGTGTTTAAAAAATGATCACGGGATTTTGTCATTTCTTTTACGGCAAATTCCCTTTCCGCATCTGTAAGGGTGGAATTAATCACTCCAAATGCCATAACCGCCAATAAAACAATTGGTAAAACTACTTTTTTCATAATGTCCAAGCTTAAATTGTTAATACTAAAGATTGTTCCATTCACTAGGCAATAATTAAACTTGGGTTAATTTTCACCTACTTCGTAATTAAGCCTAAATCTATTAGTCTTTCATGCAAAAATTCCCCAGCCGTAATATCCCCAAATTGTTTTGGATGTTCTTTATCCACACATTTTTCCAAACAATTTAAAGGCATTTCGCTAATTGGATGCATAAAAAACGGCACGGAATACCTAGAGGTACCCCATAGTTCCTTGGGGGGATTGACCACCTGATGTATGGTGGATTTCAATTTATTATTGGTTAAACGGGAAAGCATATCCCCTACATTGATCATCAGTTGATCCGGCCGGGCTATGGCATCTACCCACTCCCCGGCGTGGTTTTTTACCTGGAGCCCCTTGCCATGTGCCCCCATTAATAGTGTAATTAGGTTAATATCCCCATGAGCCGCGGCCCTAACCGCATTTTTGGGTTCATGTTGAATTGGGGGGTAATGTATAGGCCTTAAAATGGAGTTTCCATTTTTGATAAAATCATCAAAATAGGTTTCATCCAATTCCAAATGAAGGGCCAGTGCACGCAGAACAAATTTAGCCGTTTTTTCCAGCATCTTATAAGTTTCCTTACCCACGGCGTTAAAATGGACCAATTCTTGGACTTCTACATTGGGTGGATATTCTTTTTCCAATCTTGGATTGTTTTCCACATATTGGCCAAAATGCCAAAATTCCTTTAAATCACCCTCTTTTCTTCCCTTGGCATGTTCCTTTCCAAAAGAGGTATATCCCCTTTGCCCTCCAATTCCGGGAATTTCATATTTATCCTTAATTTCCTGCGGTAGGTTAAAAAATTGCTTGATTTCCGAATAGAGATCGTCCACCAATTGCTGGGACAAAAAATGACCACTTAATGCTACGAATCCAATATTCTCGAAGGCACTTCCTATTTCTTTAATGAATTTTTCTTTTCGATTTTTATCGTTGGATATATAATCTTCGAGATTNACACTGGGTATTGCACTCATCATCATGTTTTTTTTAATAAAGTCAAAGTTAACAAATATGGCTAATCTTCTTGAAATATTATTCGCCTTTGTTTTTCCGTTTTGTTACATTTATAAATTAATTAAGCCTAAAAGAACATAAACATAACATGCAATATAAAGGAGATAGTGTTGATAAGGCCATGCAATTGAAACTTTATCAACGGATGTTAAAACCACGCATGATAGAGGAGAAAATGTTGATACTTCTACGGCAGGGGAAAATCACCAAATGGTTTAGCGGTATAGGGCAGGAGGCCATATCGGTAGGGATTACCAGTGCCTTAAGGCCGGATGAATACATCTTGCCCATGCACCGAAATCTTGGTGTTTTTACTACGAGAAATATACCTTTGCACCGACTTTTCTCCCAATGGCAGGGTAAGGGCAATGGCTTTACCAATGGCAGGGACAGAAGTTTTCACTTTGGCACCCAGGAATATAGGATTGTGGGGATGATATCCCATTTAGGCCCCCAATTGGGGGTGGCGGACGGAATTGCACTTGCAGATCATTTGAAACAACATACCAAGGTTACTGCTGTCTTTACGGGAGAGGGAGGTACTAGCGAGGGCGATTTTCATGAGGCCTTGAATCTTGCAGCAGTTTGGAATCTGCCAGTTTTATTTTGCATAGAGAACAACGGTTATGGTTTATCTACCCCGACCAACGAGCAATACAGATGTGAAAATTTGGCGGATAAGGGAGTTGGTTATGGAATGGAATCGCATATTCTGGAGGGGAACAATATCTTGGAGGTGTATTCCCAGGTCGATTTTATTTGTAAGAGTATGCGGAAAAACCCTAGGCCTGTACTATTGGAATTTAAGACTTTTAGGATGCGCGGCCATGAGGAGGCAAGTGGCACCAAATATGTCCCACAGCAATTATTGGAAGCCTGGGAGGAAAAGGATCCGATTGTAAATTTCGAAAACTTTCTTTTGGATGAAAAGATTCTTTCGGTCCATTTGATAGAAACCTTTAAAAATGAAATACAGGCTGAAATTGACTACGACCTAAAAAAGGCATTTGCGGAGAAAGAGGTAGAAGTAGATGAAACAAAGGAATTAAAGGACGTTTATAAAAGTTTTGATTATCAGGAAATTAACCCCAATGCCATTACTNNAAACATTCGCTTGATCGATGCGGTTTCCCAAGGCCTGAAACAGTCTATGGAAAGACACGAAAATCTGGTGGTAATGGGACAGGATATAGCGGATTATGGTGGAGTGTTCAAGATAACCGAGGGTTTTGTGGAGACCTTTGGGAAGGACCGGGTGAGGAATACCCCCATATGTGAATCCGCAGTGGTTTCCGCAGCAATGGGCCTTTCCATAAACGGAGTGAAATCGGTAGTGGAAATGCAGTTCGCAGACTTTGTAAGTACAGGATTCAACCCTGTTGTCAACTATTTGGCGAAGGTGCATTACCGCTGGGGGGAGCATGCAGATGTTGTTATACGGATGCCCTGTGGTGCAGGGATGGGGGCAGGACCTTTTCATTCCCAGACCAACGAGGCTTGGTTTACCAAGACCCCAGGTTTAAAAGTGGTCTATCCTGCATTTCCCTATGATGCCAAGGGGCTTTTGGCCACGGCCATAAATGATCCCAATCCGGTATTGTTTTTTGAACATAAAGGACTTTATAGGAATATTTACCAAGATGTGCCCGAGGATTATTATACACTTCCCTTTGGTAAGGCATCCCTCTTGAGGGAGGGCACAGATATTACTGTGGTGTCTTACGGTTTGGGAGTTCATTGGGCTTTGGAAGCTCTCAATGAAAATCCGGGTGTAAATGCCGACTTGATAGATCTGAGGACGTTGCAGCCCATGGATATGGAGTCTATTTATAAGTCTGTAAAAAAGACGGGCAAACTAATTGTTCTACAAGAAGATAGCTTATTTGGTGGGGTGGCCAGTGATATTTCGGCCTTAGTGGTGGAAAACTGTTTCGAGTATTTGGATGCACCCGTAAAACGGGTTGCCAGTTTGGAAACCCCTATTCCATTTGCGAAAAATTTGGAAAACAATTATTTGCCCAAAGAAAGATTCGTAAAGGAACTTTTAAATTTAATAGCCTATTAAATATCTCCCTAAACATAAAATGGTTCAATATGCATATGATTACAGCGGAAGAAAAACTTAAGGAGCGTATAAAGGAGCTTACCTGTTTGTATGAAGTAACTTCTATAATAGTAAACTGCGACTATGACCAGGTGGAGGATGCCCTAAAGGGAATTATGCACTGCCTACAGAAAGCTTGGCTCTATAGTGAGGTAGCCCAAGTGAAACTCATTTCGGACCAGTACAATATTGCGACGCCAGATTTTCCGGATGACCCTGTGTACCTGGAATCCAGTGTAAAGGTATTCAATAAGAAGGTAGGTGGGTTGCAAGTGGCTTATCCAAGACCAAAATATAACGAAGACGATTTTTTAAAGGAAGAAGAAAAATTGCTTGGAAATGTATGTTTGGAGGTAGGCAATCTTTTGGAAAGAAAACAGATCAAGGACAATGAGATAATAATAAAGCGTAAAATGGAAAGGGCAGACCGCCTGGGTATTTTAGGAGAAATTACAGCAGGAATCGCCCATGAATTAAATACCCCCTTGGCCAATATACTGGGATTTGCCGAATTATTGAAAACCAGGGTAACCCAAGATACCCAAGCCTCGAAAGATGTGGATAAAATTATAAATAGTGCCATATTTTCCAGGGAGGTGGTAAAAAAGCTCATGTTCTTTGCCTGTGAAATGCCCCATCAAATGTCCTTGGTAAATATAGGCCCTATAATTGCCAATGCGGTGAACTTAATGGAACCCAGTTTTAAGAAAAAGAAAATTGTTCACGAACTCAATTTGGGCGACCAGCCCATTTTCCTGAGGGTAGATACGATACAGTTAACGCAGGTGATTTTTAATTTGGTGCTCAATGCCATATATTTTTCCCCAGTTAAAGGTAAGATTGGTATTACAGTAAAGGAAACCAACGGGAATATCCAAATAAGTATAGCGGATCAGGGTCCGGGTATAGATCCCAAAACCAGGGATAGGATCTTTGAGCCATTTTACAGTACCAAACCTGTCGGTGAGGGTTCCGGATTGGGCTTAAGTGTCGTGCACGGTATCATTAAAAGTCATAAGGGAACAATAAAGTATAGATCCAACAAACCTAAAGGGGCTATATTTACCGTTGATTTTCCAAAAATTTAAGATTATGGGCTTTAAGAAAGAGAACGTACTGATCGTAGATGATGATGTAAATATATTGGAACTGATCCACAGACACCTTCAATCCTTTAATTACCACACCTATAAGGCGGTTTCTGTTAAGGAAGCCCTGGTAATCCTAAAAGATTCCAAAATAGACCTACTGATAACGGATCTAAAAATGCCGGATGTGGACGGATTGCAACTGGTTAAATACGTCTCCGAACATTATCCCAAGTTACCAAAATTAGTGGTTACGGGATATCCCTCGGTAGACGATGCAATGAGCGTTATAAAATCCGGAGCCTTGGATTATTTGGTCAAACCATTTACCAAGGAAGAGCTTAAACAGGCGGTATTAAAATCCTTTAAGGGCAATTCTGCCGATAATGCAGAACCCAAAGGTCTTTCAGATTCTAAAAAAAGCAATGTACATGCATATGGGGAACTCATTGGTAGATCTGAGGCCATAAAAAAAGTGACCGATATTATAGACCGGGTGAAAGACAATAAAGCAACGGTACTGATCAATGGGGAAAGTGGCACCGGAAAGGAATTGGTTGCCCGATCCGTGCACTATATGGGAAAATTTTCCAGAGCACCGTTTGTAGCAGTAAATTGTGGGGCCATTCCGGAAAATTTGTTGGAGGCAGAGCTTTTTGGCTATGCCAAAGGAGCTTTTACAGGGGCCAATGAAAACCGCAACGGTTTTTTTCAAGCCGCGGACAAGGGCACTTTATTTTTGGATGAAATAGGCAATGCCTCCCTGTCCGTACAATCCAAATTGTTAAGGGCGCTGCAGGAAAAGGAAGTGATGAAGGTGGGGTCCCAAAAAACAGAAAAAATAGATATTCGTGTCATTGCGGCTACCAATAGTAATTTGTATTCCCAAGTACAAAAGAAATTGTTCAGGGAAGACCTATATTATAGGTTAACAGTGGTGGAAATCAATGTGCCTTCCCTTCGAGAGCGAAAAGAGGACATTCCNCTGTTGGTGGAGAAATTTCTTTTAAAATACGGNGTGGAATATAAGGATAGATTGGTAACCATTGCACCTGCAGCCTTGGAACTCTTGGAGCGATATGCCTGGCCGGGAAATATTAGGGAATTGGAAAACGTAATTCAGAGAGCCGTAATCATGTGCGATAAAAGAATCGAAATAGATCATTTGCCTGATAATTTGAAATATAAGATCGATTTTCCCGAAGACAGTCTTTTGCCGTTAAGGGAGGTTGAAAAAAACTACATCTTAAAAGTTTTGGAGGCTACTGGCCAAAATAAATCCAAGGCAGCGGAAATCCTACAGATCGACCGCAAGACACTGCGCCAAAAAATACAATAACTACTTTTTTTTGATATGGGTAAAAATTACCCATCTGGGGAAAATATCCCATTTATATATTCAAGTAAACATTGCTTGGTAATTCTCATATAATTCATTTTCAATTACTTATGTGTGTTGTGAATATTTCCGTGTTTTATGGCACCCAAGTTGCTATAAGGTATTTCTAAAATACACGGTTATGGGAAACAGCACTAGTTTATGTCCAAGTTGTGAGTATTTCAAAACATGTGTACTTACAAAAAATAAAAAACATATTTGGAACTGCAATGAATTTGAATCAGCAGATTCAAGGGCAGTACTTGGTGGAAATCATTTAGTTTTTAAAAATGAAGTGAGATTATTCTAAACAAAAATTTATGATTACAAAGTCAAAAACAGAATCGAAACAGGGCATGTTGGAGAACGTGATGCGTCAATTCAATAATGCTGCCGATATTATTGACCTAAATAGCAACATTAGGAAAATACTTAGTATTACCAATAATGAATTGTTAATACATTTCCCTGTTAAAATGGATAATGGGGATGTAGAAGTTTTTACGGGGTACCGAGTACAGCACAATAATGCGTTAGGACCTTATAAGGGTGGACTTCGATATCACCCAACCGTAGATATTGATGCGGCAAAAGCCCTTGCGATGTGGATGACTTGGAAAACGTCTTTGGCAGGTCTGCCCTATGGTGGAGCAAAGGGAGGTATACAAATTGACCCTTCAAAATATTCCACTGCGGAATTGGAAAGGATTACCAGAAGATTTACATATGCATTGGGCGATAACATTGGTCCTGAACACGATATACCTGCNCCGGACGTAAATACAAACTCACAGACCATGGCTTGGATCGTGGACACGTATATGTCTACCAAGTCGCCGGCCGAAAGGTCTAAAAATCAACATGTGGTAACCGGGAAGCCCTTGGGCTCCGGGGGTTCCGAAGGAAGGGATAGGGCTACTGGCTATGGGGTTTTTCTGAACATAAAATTATGGGCAGAAAAGAAAAAGGTAGACCTAAAGANTAAAAGGTTCATAGTTCAGGGTTTTGGGAATGTAGGTTATTGGACCGCCCATTTTTTGGAAAACGAAGGAGCCAAACTAGTGGGGGTACAGGATGCCTATGGTAGTATAGCCAATAGCGATGGAATTGAAGTATCCAAGTTGTACCAGTATATGCAGGGCAACAAGGGTAGTATTGTAGGCTATAGCTTGGCTAAAGTGGTAGATAGCGATCATTTTTTTGAATTGAATTGTGATATATGTATTCCTGCCGCTCTGGGAAATCAAATTACGGCTGGGAATGCATCCAAGATCAAGGCATTTTTAATAGCGGAAGGGGCAAACGGACCTACCGATGTGGAAGGTGAAGAGATATTGCTGAAAAATGGAGTAGGAATTATACCGGACATTCTATGTAATTCCGGAGGTGTAATTGGTAGCTATTTTGAGTGGTTACAGAATAGAAACGGAGAGTTGTGGCAATTGGAAGAGGTGTTGGCCAAACTGGAAAAGAAGATGAAGGAAGTCTTTGAGAAGGTATATGAAAAGGCAGAAAACAGGGATGGGGATATGAGAACAGCAGCTTATATCATCGCTATTGAGAGAATAGAGAAGGCGTATGTTCAAAGAGGGATATTTCCATAAATCAATTTAAAATAATACAGAATCATGAAATACGGAAATTTAGTGTTGGAGGAGAAGGAGTTCGTTTTATTAAAGCGTTTAGTTAATGTGTCAGGGTTTTACACGGATAATACCTATAAGAGTTCCATAGAAAAGTTGACCGAAGAGTTGACGTCTGCGGTGGTTTATAATGAAGATGAAATGCCCAAAGATGTCATTAGGTTCAATTCCATCGTCACCATCCAAGCAGTTAATGGATGGTCCAAACAATTTCAATTGGTAATTCCATCCCAAGGTGATTTCAAGAACAGCAAAATCTCAATCCTAACTCCAATGGGAGCTGCAGTCATTGGTTATGCCAAAGGGGACGATATTGTTTGGGAGTTTAGGAACGGGGAGCAAACCCTTAAGGTTACGGAAGTTAAGCAGGTACACAGCACTATTGATTCTGATATATTATTGTAATTATGGAAGTATTTTATGAGCATGATTCGGATGAAAAGTTAATTGCCAAAAAAGATGCCCTGGAGCTGAACAATTGGATAGGTCATCTGGTGGATAATAATAGGGAGTTGGAGATTTTGGTCAATATTGCCAAGAAATTGTCCAATGATGNCCTTATTGCCGANTTGAAANAATTGATCTTGGAAAATAAATTACATCTAGGTGTTTTTTACAGGTATAAGAGTTCCATGGTCAATTTACATGAATGTGAAGATATGGAGTGCGATACATATTATGTTAATAAGCACGAAGAATATCGCAATCTGTATGCGGCCATTTTACAGGCGTCCCACAAATTGAAGGAAGAATTATATACCCAGATATTGATAAAATTATGATGTTGTTTTGTTAGCAGTCTGTTTGTTGGTTTTAATATTAGAGTTTTGGCTGTTAATGCACAAGGGAAAGCAATGCTTTCCCTTGTTTTTTTTAAGAAGATTATATAGATAGTTGGGCAGGCATTCAATAATCCACACCGATTTGCATTCGGGCTAAGTCAATTATTTTTTTATAAGAGCAAAACAATTATCCCTATCCGCAATAATTTTGAAAAAATAAGTTGTTCAGAGTATTCTGTGCCTGAAGCTATTAATTTTTAACTTCAAAATTAATAGGGTGCGCATCATACTTTTTTTCCACTTTCAACGTATATATGTTCAAATAATAAATATGACAATTATGCATTTAAGAAAACTTTTGTTTCTAGTGTTATTTACGGCCGGACTTATAACCTCCTGTTCCGTATCCAAGGCGGCAAGACAGGATAGAAGTGTTTTGAGCGGTAACTGGATTTTGAACAGTGTTTCCTATCAGGGGGGGCAGGGAAAATTTAAATCGGTACTATTTAATGATTCCGATGCCGCTTGTTTTGAAGGCAGTACATGGTTTTTTAGAAATAATAATAGTACTGGTAGCTATATGTTGGGCAACGGCAGTAATTGCGATGGCGCCGAGCGTTTTATTCGTTGGTCTGTTGTGGATAGGCCCGGGATGTCCAGCCAGTTGCAGTTTAAGTTTATAGACGAGAAATATAAGGATATTTCCGGAGGTCTGGGATATAGATTGGACATTGAACAACTCACCGATCAACAGTTGATTATGACTTCCAAAGTAACTGTGGAAGGGCAACCGTTGACCGTGGTTTATGAATTTACAAAAAATGACCTACCCTAGTAACAATAACTAGAAAGAAACATTCCTGCCAAAATACGGATAAGTTGGAGGTGGCACGATTTCTGTTCAAAGGATTAAATCGTCCACCAAATTTTGGGATTAACATTAAATAAAAATAAAATGAAAAAAATAATAATAAGTAGTTTATCGATAATTNTGATTTTTGCTACATTTAGTAGTTGTCAAGCAGTAAAGAATACTAGTCACAAGCAAAGGGGAGCAGCAACTGGTGCTGCCGGTGGNGCTGTAATAGGAGGTGTTCTCGGCAACAATGTTGGAAAAGGGGGGAATACCGCCCTGGGAGCCATCATTGGGGCAGTTGTAGGAGGTGTAGCCGGAGGTTATATTGGGGATAGAATGGACCGCCAGGCAGAGCGAATTGAAGAAGAGATCCCAGGGGCTGAGGTCACTAGGGTAGGAGAGGGAATAAATGTAACCTTTAATGAGGAGGCCGGTGTTTATTTTGACACCAATAAATCGGATATAAAGGGAACTTCGGCAACAACATTAAATCGCTTGGTAGGGATTTTAAAGGAATATCCGGACACCAATATATTGGTGGAAGGCCATACCGATAGTGCGGGTGCCGATGATTACAATTTAAATCTATCCAAGCAGCGGGCACAGTCTGTAACCAATTATCTAATCACCAACGGTATTTCAGGGGGTAGGTTAACTACTACCTGGTATGGAGAAACGCAACCCAAGGCCGATAACAGTACGGCTGCAGGGAANGCTAAAAACCGTAGGGTAGAACTGGTAATTGTGGCCAATGAGGCCTTACAGCAGGAAGCCCTTCAAAAGGCGAAACAATAAATAAAAGTTCTTTATATAAAACCCGGCGTATATCGTCGGGTTTTTTTGTTTATTTTCTGTACCTTTTGTTAATGGATAACTTTGATGTCATTATTGTGGGGGGAGGCTTGGCCGGTTTAACCGCCGCCATTCATTTACGAAAGGAAAACTACAGTGTGGCCATTATTGAAAGTAGGCAATATCCCCATCATAAAGTGTGTGGAGAGTATATTTCACACGAAGTGAAGCCCTATATGGAATTTTTGGGAATTACATTGCCACAAACGTTCCAATTTAATGAAATACTGCTGAGTATTGAAAAGGGTAAAGCCTTGAAGGCTAAATTGCCACTGGGAGGCTTTGGACTTAGTAGATATACTTTGGACCATCTTTTGTACCAAAGGTCTTTGGCGTTGGGATCATTTGTCTTTAATGACAGCGTAACCGCCATTGACTATGAAAATGACAATTTTAGGGTCCTCCTCGCATCGGGCAAGGAATACACGAGTAAATTTGTCATTGGTGCTTATGGAAAAAGGGCAGGCTTGGATAAGGAACTTCAGCGCCAATTTATAGAAAAGAAATCCCCATGGNTGGCTGTAAAGGCGCATTATAAATTGGACTCCTTCCCTGATAATTTAGTAGCTGTNCATAATTTCAGGGGCGGCTACGGGGGGCTTTCCAAAACAGAAAGTGGGGCAGTAAATTTTTGTTATCTGGTTTCCTACGATAGCTTCAAAAAAGAGAAGGATATTGCCAACTTTAATCAAAATGTTATTGCCAAGAATCCATATCTCGGCAAATTTCTAAATGAAGCCGAGATGTTATTTGAGAACCCCTTGACCATAGGACAGATTTCATTCCATAAAAAAAAACCAGTGGAGAACCATATTATTATGTGCGGGGATACGGCCGGCCTTATCCATCCTTTATGTGGTAATGGTATGGCCATGGCAATTCACAGTGCTAAAATTGCCTCGGAATCTATCCATGGCTATTTTAAAAATGGAGGAAATGATCGGTTGCAACTGGAAAGTGATTATGAAACCCAATGGAAGCATACGTTTGCCAAAAGGCTGTGGTTGGGCAGGCAGCTGCAAGCTGTAATGCTAAGCCCAAAGTTATCCAATCTGGCCATGGGGATATTAACCAATTCTCCCTATATTGTAGATAAGATGATAAAACGTACCCATGGACAAATTATTCAGTGTTAATGAATTTTAAAGGACGAAGCAATGCCCGGGAGCTCATGGATGACCCCCATCTGGATACACTTTTATTGCGGGAAGTTTATGCGGACATAAATAGGGTCAATACAGTTTTGCAAGGTTTTTCACTTTCCTTAGGTGCCATTGAAAAAATAATTGAGGAAAATCCCCAGACTTCCTACACTATTATGGATATGGGTTGTGGGGATGGGACAATGTTGGGAAAAGTAGCTGCCTNTTATAAGAATAAGCCTGTACACCTGGAGCTAATNGGGGTGGATTTAAATTCCAAATCCATNGCAATGGCCAAAGAAAATTTTAAGGCGTATTCCAATATAAGATTCTTGGAGCTGGATATTCTGGCTCCGGAAGCAAGGGAGCTACAATGTGATATTCTGCTCTGTACCCTAACAATGCATCATTTTGATTCCAAGGAAATACCAATTTTTCTAGATCGATTTGTAAAACTGAGCAGATTGGGCATTGTTATAAACGATCTGCAAAGAAGTAAAGTCTCCTATTATCTTTTTAGGCTCTTTAGCCTTATTTTTATAAAAACAAAGATTGCGAAACATGATGGTTTAGTTTCCATAAAAAGTGCATTTACCAAATTGGATTTAGTAAATTTTTCCATTAATCTACCCAATGTAGAACACGACATATGTTGGAGGTGGGCATTTAGATATCTATGGATAATGAGAATAAAGGGAAAACAATTGCCATATGGAAGGGAGTAAGATAGTTGCAGTAACCAAATCGCTGCCACAATACAGTAGAAATACCAAGGATATTTTACCTTTTGTGGAGAAATGGCTGTACGGTAAGGATGAGCGGTTTCAGCGTAAAGTACTGAAAATTTTTGAAGGCGCAGCCGTAGATAAACGCTATAGTATAATGAGTCCCGAAGAGGTTTTTAAAGCAACTTCGTTTGAGGACAAAAACAAGGTGTATGTCCGGGAAGTCAAAAAGTTGGGAAAAACTGTTCTTGGGAAAGCCCTAGATAAGAGTGGTTGGACGGCAGACAGTCTGGATTATATAATTACGGTAAGTTGCACAGGGATTATGATTCCTTCCTTGGACGCTTATCTTATTAACGACCTGGATCTCAGGAACGATATTGTTCGATTGCCCGTTACGGAGATGGGTTGTGCAGCAGGTGTATCGGCCTTACTATATGCCAGCAATTTTTTAAGGTCCAATCCAGGAAAGAGGGCGGCCATTGTGGCCGTTGAAAGTCCAACAGCTACCTTTCAACTTAACGATTACTCTATGGCAAATATGGTAAGTGCTGCTATTTTTGGTGACGGTGCTGCCTGCGTTTTACTCTCTTCGGAAAGGGAAGCCAAAGGACCAACAATTGTTGGGGGGGGAATGTATCATTTTCCGGATGCAACACATTTGATGGGTTTCGATCTAATCGATTCGGGCCTAAAAATGATTTTGGATCCCTTGGTGCCACAGACGATTTCCGAACATTTTCCACAAATTATCCATCCTTTTTTGCAGCGGTATGGTTGTACTATTGAAGAAATTGATCATTTAATTTTTCACCCTGGGGGCAAGAAAATTGTGGAAACAGTGGAAAGGCTTTTTGGTGTTTTGGGCAAGAATTTGGACGATACCCGTGAAACGCTACGTTTATATGGCAACATGAGCAGTGCAACGGTGCTTTATGTTTTGGAGCGATTTATGGAAAAGGATATAGAGGAAGGGAAACGGGGTTTAATGTTGACTTTTGGCCCGGGGTTCTCTGCCCAACGCATTTTACTGGAATGGTAATAGGACTGTGAGATTATTAGTGAAACTCAATTTTGGGAAGTCGGTAAGACGCACCTAAAATTGCAAGTTGAACTAATCCCGCCTTTTTCGACGGGATCTAGGTTCAATACCTCGACCCTAGGATCGATTCCTATAATTGGGTTCGGGGCCTGCCTTTGTCGGCAGGCCTGCCCTCAGGTTTAATACCTTTTATTGGTCTAGGCTGATTTCTAGTTTTGGATTGGTAAAGTAATGGTTTAATAAAATGATTGTTATATGTCTATTACGAGTAGTATAATTGATAAATTGCCTTATACCAATCCTTTTTTATTCGTTGATAGGATTAATATGATCGGCCCCGATGCCATTGAAGGTTGCTACACTTTTAAAAAGAATGAATTTTTTTATGATGGCCATTTTAAGGAGCAACCTGTTACACCGGGAGTAATACTTACCGAATGCTGTGCCCAGGTGGGATTGGTGTGTTTGGGGATATACTTGCTTAATTTGGAAAAAGTGGATACAGGGAGTTTGGAGGTGGCTTTAAGTAGTTCCGAGATGCAATTTTTATTGCCTGTTTTTCCCATGGAAACAGTAACTGTAAAATCGAAGAAGCTTTTCTTCCGTTTCAATAAGTTGAAATGTGAGGTTAAAATGTACAACCAACAATCCCAATTGATTTGTAAAGGTGTTTTGTCCGGGATGATAAAGGATAGAAAAATATGAACAGGAGGGTAGTGGTAACCGGACTTGGGATATGTGCCCCCAACGGGGTGGGCCTACCCAGTTTTTTTGATTCCATGCTCCATGGTAGAAGTGGAATTAAGTTTTATCAAGAGTTGGCAGACTTGGGGTTTGGATGTCAAATAGCAGGACAACCGGAAATACCGGAAAGTTTAAAGGAATCTTATTTTACGTCATTGCAATTGAGGAACTTAAGGGCGAGTGGTATAGTTTATGGTGTCATGGCAGGTACGGATGCATGGAAGGACGCTGGTCTTGAAAAGGCAGAAAAGGATCGCCCCGATTGGGATAGCGGAATAATTTTTGGCACTGGAATTTTGGGAATAGACAAACTGCGAGAATCCATATATCTAATAGATGATAAAAACACTCGCCGTTTGGGCAGTAATTCCGTAATGCAGACAATGGCCAGTGGCATCAGTGCTTATTTAGGTGGAATTTTGGGATGTGGTAATCAGGTAACAACCAATTCGTCGGCATGTGCAACTGGTACTGAAGCGGTAATTATGGGAATGGAGCGTATTAGGGCAGGGAAGGCTGAAAGGATATTGGTAGGGAGTTGTAGTGACAGTGGTCCTTATATATGGGGTGGTTTTGATGCCATGCGTATACTTCCCTCCAAGTACAATGGTAATCCCCAGCAGGCCAGCAGGCCAATGAGTGCCAATGCTTCAGGGTTTGTTCCAGGAAGTGGGGCAGGAGCCATGGTGTTGGAGTCTTTGGACAGCGCTTTGGAGAGAGGGGCCAAAATCTATGCGGAGGTATTGGGGGGAGCAACCAATAGCGGAGGTCAGAGGGGCTTAGGTACTATGACGGCCCCTAACAGTGAGGCGGTGCAGAGATGCATCCAGGAGGCATTAGTGGATGCAGGGGTAGAAAAATGGGAGGTGGATGTTATTAATGGACATTTAACGGCTACCTCTAAAGATGCCGAGGAAATTAGAAACTGGAGTGAGGCCTTGGGGCGCAGCGGTAAGGATTTTCCGTACATAAATACCACTAAGGGGCTGGTAGGCCATTGTTTGGCTGCGGCGGGAAGTATAGAATGTGTGGCGACCTTGTTGCAATACCGTGAGGGGTTGGTTTTTGGCAATCAAAATTGTAGTGACCTTCATCCGGAGATACTGAAATTGGTGGATGCTTCCAAAATCCCCTTAAAATCAATTGCCCATAGACCTAAAATCATAGCAAAAGCAAGTTTTGGATTTGGAGATGTAAATGCCTGTGTTATCTTTAATGAATATAAGGAAATATGACTATGGGATATGATCACCATTTTGAGCAACTGAAGAACATTGTTAGGGCGTATCTTCCAGAGGATGTTCCTGAAGGAGCCATTGGGGAGGATAGTAATTTTGTAAATGAACTAAATATCAATTCGGCCAATTTGGTTGATATTGTCCTGGATGTGGAAGATGCGTTTGGGATACGTTTGGAGAATGAGGATATGGACAATATGCAAACGGTCAGGGATGCCCTAAATATTGTGGCCCAAAAACTACAGGATAAAAAATAGCCCTACTTCTTATCTTTTTTATCAGGGATGAGAAGAGAGGAAATTATGCCCCCAACCAGGGATACGGATATCACCGTAAGGGAGACCCATTCAGGAATTTCAATATGATGGGAAAACAGCATTTTTAAACCAACAAAAGCTAAAATCACCACTAGGCTATAATTAATATATCTAAATTTTTCCAACATTCGGGAAATTAGGAAATACATGGAACGCAATCCAAGTATGGCCAAAATATTGGAGCTAAAAACAATAAAAGGGTCGGCCGTAATGGCTAAAATAGCAGGAATGCTGTCCAGGGCAAAAAGTATATCGGTCAATTCAATGACAACCAAAGCCACAAAAAGTGGTGTAGCTGCGTAAACTCCCATACGCTTTATAAAAAAATCATGGCCATTAATAGCGGAGGTAATAGGGTAAAGCTTTTTTAACCTTCTGAAGACGAAAGAATTTTTTGGGTCAAATTCGTTATCGTCCGATCTTAACATTTTAAAGGCAGTGTAAAGCAAGAATACCCCAAAGACATATATGATCCAGTCGAATTTTGTAATCAGGGCAACCCCAAATACGATCATTAGGGCCCTAAAAACGATAGCTCCCAATATGCCCCAAAACAGTACCCTGTGCTGATAAATGGCAGGAATCTTAAAGGCGCCAAAGATTACGGCAATGACAAAGACATTGTCTACGCTAAGCGACAGTTCAATAAGATAGCCCGTTAAGTATTTTAAAACAGCATCGTTGGGGGTCAAGGCTGTAGGATTGTCAATGATTCCATTGGAGAACAGCCAATAAATAACGCCACTAAAGCTTAGGGCCACGGTAACCCAGATGGCCGTCCATATTCCCGCTTCCTTTGATTTTATTACATGTTCATGTTTGTGAAAAACACCTAGATCCAGTGCCAAAAAAATAATGATCAGACCAATAAACGAGCCCCAAACTAACATATGTTATNGTAATTAAAGGCACAAATGTAAGTATCATTTTTNAATGACAAGCGGGAACATGTCATATTCTTTTTTCAGGAATGTTAACGCGTAATTTATCAACCTTAGACGGTGGGATAAAGGATGTTAATGTAAAAATCGATAGAATGACTTTAAAACACGATATATGGTAAGGTTAAACCGGATTAGGGGTATAATAAGGTGGATAAAATGTCATAACTTTAAGCAGACACTTTTTATGAAATATGATGAAAGATATTTACAGCGCTGTAATTGTGCTTGTTATGGTTTTTTCAGCGGTGAACGGGTATGCCCAATCCAAAGGGAACGATACTTTGGCAAAAAGGATGAAGGTAGAAAAACGGACGGTATTGGAGGAATATGAGCCGGACATGATCTTATCGGCCGAAGACCGGTTGGCATTGAAGGAGAAGCGGATGGTTGAGGCGAAAAGAAGACGGGGCATTTTGGATACTATGGATATTTCTGATCGCAAAAGAAAAAAACTGCTCAAGGATTTATATAAAAACCCGTTTTCCGATCGCTTGATGAAAACTTTGGCAGATGCTAAATTTGAGGATGCCGAGGATTGAGCATCTGTGAACTATGCCTTTTATTATGGTAAGGGCGAATAAAAATGCCCCGGGAAGATTTAGCCGTATTCCGGGGCATTTTTAGTGTTAATGGATTACTGTAAACGAGGCTAATGGGTTTTCATTTTGCCTTTTCTTTTTTCCAATTGCCGTTCCAGTTCTTCTACAGAAGCTGCAATGGCCACTTCAAATTTAGCGTTGTTGGACTCTGCGAACAATCTAGGGCCCGGTGCGCTGAGCCTTATGTTGCAGATCAACCCGGTATCTGGCGAGGAGGTGTTCTCTTTTTTGAAGAAAACATCGGCACGCACTATAAAATCATATTTGTCTTCTAGTTTTTCCAACTTTTTTGTGGCCAATTCTTCTAGTCGGGCACTTGCTTTTACATCATCATATTCAAAATTGATATTCATATTCAATTGATTTTAAGTTAACAGACCTAAGTAAGATCCGGTATTAATTCTGGAATTTAAGTTAGTCTTTATTTTTAATAAACCCAAGGGAAATTCATGGTAAATTCTCATAATCCACCCCTTCTCTCNGGTGATCGTTGTGTGGGCCAAAGGGATTGTTCCCCAGTTCTGGGATTTACCGGTAGGATTCTTTTTTCCCTAGAGCTCATTTCTGGGTCCTCACTTGCCATATAGGCCAATATTGCCGTAAGAATTACATTGTTCCTTAGATCGTCGAATACTATTTTATCATAGGTATCCCTATTGGTGTGCCAAGTGTAGTTCCAATAGGACCAGTTTAAAGAACTTAGTCCAAATGCCGGGGCTCCGGCAGCTATAAAGGAGGCGTTGTCCGATCCTCCACCTGCGGGCATTCCGGGAAATGTGGTCTCTATGTGCTGGGTTATTTCGTCCGGTACTGCAGATAGCCAACTAGAAAGGTATTCATAGGAATTGAGAAATCCGCCTCCCGATATTTTAACAACCCTTCCAGTACCATTGTCCTGATTAAAAACGGCTTGTACCTTATTTACTATTTCTGGATGATCCTCCACATAGGCCCTGGAACCGTTCAACCCTTGCTCTTCACTTCCCCAATGGCCAACCAAGATGGTTCTTTTGGGGTTGGGATATATTTTTTTAAGGATGCGCATGGTCTCCATCATTACCAAAGTGCCAGTTCCGTTGTCAGTAGCACCTGTTCCACCATCCCAGGAATCGAAATGTGCGGATAGTATAACATATTCATCTGGCTTTTCTGTACCTTTTATTTCAGCAATGGTATTAAATGTTGGCACCGCACCGAGTTCCTTGGATTCTGCCAGGATTTTAATTCTGGGGCGTTTTCCGCTCTCTACCAGCCTGTAAAGCATGGTGTAGTCTTCCAATTCCAGATCTACCATGGGAATTTCCTCAGTGTTTGCACCGAATATTTTATTCGCACCAAAGCCTTTGGACCAATATGAGGTTACTATTCCGGAAGCCCCGGCTTTTTCCAATGCCAGTGGCAAGGAACGTCTGTTATATCCTGTGCGCTGCATATTTTGTTTCCACTCATCCTCCTGCAAGTTCCTGTCTTTTTTCATGTTGGCGAAGGACTCCGGTGTGGCAAATTCTTCCCAATTATAATCCGGCCTACCGGTAGGCTCCTTCATCGAGATCATAACCAGTTTATCCTTAACGTTCGGCAGCCATTTGTTAAATTCGGCGGAATCGGCAACGGTAGGCAAGATTATTACTTCTGCCGTGATACCTTTACGCCCAGTGCCAGGACTCCAGGCCAATTGGGTTCCTTTTAGGGTTTGGATTCTTGGAGCTACCATATCAATATGTGTTATACCTCGTTCCCAGCCCCTCCATTGGCCCCATTGTTCGTTTTTGGCGGCAATTCCCCAATTGGTGTATTGGGTCAGGGCCCAATCATGGGCCTGTTGCATCTGTGGGGTGCCAACCAGTCTAGGACCAATGACGTCCAATAATTCGTGGGCCAGCGTTTCCAATTGTGAATTCCCATTAACCTCGGACACTATTTGGGAAACAATTTTATCTGCAGTCTGGGTAAATCCGGTTTGAATAAAACACAGCAGGGATAAAGTAAGTGAAATGTAGGCTTTTTTCATTTTTTGGATTTTAAATTGGTTTGGGTATCAAAATAATAATAATTGAATAGTTAGCCGCTGGAATTAAGTTTTAATTAAGAATCCAATTAGGACTTTGATTCATGGCAACAATTGGGAAAAGGATAGTAATCAGGATTATAAACTATACCTTTGTTGAAAAATATTGGGGATGAGCACTTTTTCGGATTTTAATATATCAAAACAATTACATTATGCCATAGAGGATTTGGGCTTTAATGTACCAACCCCTATCCAACAAGAGGCCTTTTCCGTAATCATGTCGGGAAAGGATATTATAGGGATTGCGCAAACAGGTACCGGGAAAACTTTTGCTTATATGTTGCCACTTTTGCAGGAGTTGAAATTTTCGAAACAAATCAATCCCAGAATATTGATATTGGTGCCCACACGGGAACTGGTGTTGCAGGTAGTGGCCAATATAGAAGCTTATTCCAAGTATATGAGTGTTAGGGTTTGCGGTATTTATGGGGGAGCAAATATAAATACGCAGAGGCAGGCAGTTGCCCAAGGGTGTGATATCTTGGTGGCTACCCCTGGCAGATTATATGACCTTACGCTGGACAGGACGGTCAAGCTAAGGGATGTCAAGAAATTGGTGATCGATGAGGTAGATGTTATGTTGGATCTTGGTTTTCGTTTCCAGATTACCAATATTTTTGAATTAATGCCCCAGAGAAGNCAAAATATCATGTTCTCTGCTACCATGACAGAGGAGGTTTCCCAATTAATAGAGGACTTTTTTATTGCACCGGAAAAAGTATCGATAGCCGTTAGTGGAACCCCCTTGGAAAACATCGAACAAGTTGCCTATGCCGTTCAAAATTATTACACCAAAGTAAACTTGTTGATCTTTCTGTTGAAGGATAAAACCGTCTATAAAAAGGTATTGATCTTTGTTTCCAATAAGAGAAGTGCCGACAGGTTGTTTGAAGCCCTCCAGGTGGATTTTGGCGATGAGGCGGCCATAATTCATTCCAATAAAACTCAGAATTATAGAATTAGGTCCATTAAGCAATTCGATGAAGGTAAAAATAGGATCTTGGTGTCTACCGATGTAATGTCCAGGGGCTTGGATCTGGAGCAGATTACCCATGTAATCAATTTTGATACCCCTACATATCCAGAGAACTATATGCACCGTATAGGTAGGACCGGTAGAGCGGAGAAAAAAGGGAACTCCTTGTTGTTGTATACAGAGAAAGAGGAGGAGTTTAAAAATGCCATTGAAAAATTAATGGATTACAAAATTCCATTATTGGCGTTTCCGGAAGAGGTAAAAATTTCCGAAGAATTGGCACCGGAGGAACGTCCAAAGAATCTGGAACACAACAATCCTGTGGGTGCGTCCCAACAAGAGGGGCGTGGTGCTGCCTTTCATGAGAAATCGGATAAAAACAAAAAGATAAACCAAGGAGGATCCTACAAAAGGGAAATCGCAAAGAAATATAAAAAACCGATCACCAGGGGAGATAAAATATTTTCGAAAAAAAACAAAAAAAGAAAATAGTAATCAACTGTAGATAAATTATATGATTATATTTATTTAATATTTTGCTTTAAATGTTTAACGAAAAGAATCCTTTGCACGGTATTACCCTGGCCAATATGTTGGACTCCCTGGTAGCCCAATACGGTTGGGAGGAAATGGGGGCAAGAATCAATATACGCTGCTTTAATCAGGACCCCTCTATTAAATCCAGTCTAAAATTTTTAAGGAAGACCCCATGGGCGCGGGATAAGGTAGAGCAATTGTATTTAAAGTCGAAAAGGCAATAGTTGGGCAGGGTGTTGTCACTACCAGGCCAAAGGGCAAATAATCAAGCTTAGCCAACAATTTTTTTTTCTTTAAATTTGATTTTTATGCCTCTTGCGTTGAAAGTTGGCGGTTTAGTTTGTTAATTAACGCTATATTCCAATATAAAGTAGAAAATTAATCGGTGTTTTAGCAATAAAACAAAAATGAAAATATTATATGAAATCATTTACTGTTGCAGAAATAAGTGAGCTCTTGGACGGGGAACTTATAGGTAGTTATAGCAAACCAATCATTGGTGCCGAACAAATAAATAGGGCCAAAGACCAACAAATTACATTTATCTCCAGCAATAAATATGCACGGCAATGGGATTCGTGCGGCGCCAGTGCCGCCATAGTGTCCAATGCGGTAAAAATACTGCCCGGCGAGGGCAGGGCCTTTATTAAGGTGGTAAATGCAGATTTGGCCATGGCCAAATTGCTGGAGGCGTTTCAACCAGCACCTCCTGAATTATTGGAAGAAATCCACCCACGGGCCGAAGTGCACGAGACTGCCGTTTTGGGTAAGGGTTGCAAAATTGGAGCAGGTAGTTATGTGGGTAAAAATGTAGTTTTGGGGGATGGGGTTATCCTGTATCCCAATGTTACTGTTTTTGATGAAACTACCATAGGTCATCATACCGTGATCTGGTCCGGAACCGTTATCAGGGAGCGTAGTGTAATAGGGAATAATTGTATTTTCCATACCAATGTCAGTATTGGCGCGGATGGATTTGGTTATAGGCCCAGTGATGATGGTAGGGGATTGGTGAAAATACCGCAAATAGGAAATGTGGTGATTGGCAATTATGTGGAAATTGGGGCCAATTCATGTGTTGATCGAGGCAAGTTTAGTTCCACCATAGTGGGTGATGGTTGTAAAATAGATAATTTGGTTCAAATAGCCCATAATTGTGTGCTGGGAAGATCGTGTATTATGGCCGGGCACAGTGGTTTGGCTGGCTCGGTTACTTTGGGCGATGGCGTAATAATAGGAGGGAGTGCTTCCATAAAAGATCATACCACTATTAATTCGGGTGCCGTAGTGGGGGCAGGTTCCGGTGTAATGAGCGATGTGCTTCCAGGAAAAACCGTATTGGGGTACCCGGCCACGGATTCAAGGGAAATGCTCAAGCAATGGGTGGCGCTAAGAAACCTTGCCAAGAATTAGAGTTGCCATTGGCAGCAGTGTACCGTAGGGGCCTAGGTATTTCATTGAATAGTTTAATGCAATAGCGGCCTTAAAGGGGTCCGACAATGAAATAAAATAAAATTATTCCCTAAATTTTCCAAAAATATTCGTTAAACACCCAACAAAGGGCTTAGTTTTGCAGTCCAAAAAAGAGATTATGTCGGAGACTTTGATTGCCAATGCTATTGTAGAAAGAAAAACGGATAAGGAGCTGTACAGCTATCAAAAAGGAGCTAT
>JGI24723J26617_10000159_pt1 | contig 70514 bp, 66 predicted proteins | sample Cruoilmetagenom6_FD_26617 | JGI IMG/M metagenome (IMG submission 26617) | reverse complement strand
ATGGCTTCTAACTTAAACTCTTTTGTATAATTACTCATGGTACACCTCATGGGACATTATAGTCCCTTAGTTGAGTGTCCGTTTTATCGGGTATACCTCAGTCACCCCAATCAACAAATTCTTACTCGCTCATCAGAATTTTGCCACAGATATTTCTAAGCCATTAGCTCAAAATAGTGTTTTTACATGGAGTTTTGTATGAGTGTAGCAAGGAATCAACAAATATGCGTTGAAGAGACGCCCTATTATCATATTGTTTCAAGATGCGTTCGTAGAGCCTTTCTTTGCGGTGAGGATAAAGTATCAGGAAAGTCTTTCGAACACCGCCGTGGGTGGCTCATTGATCGCATGAAACAAGTCACTTCAATATTCGCTATTGATGTGTGCTCTTATGCCATTATGTCGAACCATTTGGCCTCATGGCCCCTACTTTTGGTCATATCGTTTTAAAGGTCAACTCAACTGAAGAATGGAATGCCACTCAGATACTGATGACCTGGTGCTCTTTGTACTCATTACCTGTGTTGTGTGATCGCTATTTGAAGGGTGAAATTGAAACCGAAGCTGAGCTTCGTCGTATCAAGGAATATGTCGCTGAATACAGAGCCAGATTGATGTCTGTTTCATGGTATATGAAAGCCATTAACGAATACATCGCTCGCATGGCCAATGAAGAAGATAAGTGTACTGGACACTTCTGGGAGTCACGCTTCAAAAGCCAGGCTCTACTTGATGAGCGAGCTCTTTTGACTTGCATGTGTTACGTTGATTTGAATCCTATCAGAACCGCTATCGCAAAGGATTTAAAAGGCTCTGATTTCACCTCAATAAAGGAGCGAATTGAAAATGCCAAAACATGGCTTTCAGGCTTTAGTAAAGCTGATAATGACCTGCCCTTTTACCTTTCAAGTTACATTGATTTGGTCGATGAAACTGGTCGATGTCTCAGGGGTGACAAGCGTGGCTTTATATCAGAAAAAATAGCAAAGGCCATTGATGAAATTGGTATCAATCCTGATAGCTGGTTAGATGAGCTCAAAGGCTTTAAATCAATTGGGTTTTCAGCCGTTGGAACAGTTGATCAACTCAAAGAATACTCCAAAATAACCAAGCGCAAATGGACCCTTGGAATTAAGCTTACACCAGCTCTGGAATAGCTCAATATCCAGCATACTTTTTTAGCAGAATTCATCTGCAACCGTCCAACTCGGATGAAAAACACAAAAACCAACCCAAACCACTCAAAAAACCACCCTCATTAAAAACATAGCCTTTCAGCTATGAAATAGAAGTTCAAATCAATTAAATATTAGACTCTTAAACCTTTGAAAACTTGGTTTTTAATTTTTATAAAGTGTATGTCCTTGATTAGTTCTTTTGATTAGTTCTTTTATTAAATGATGACTATTCGCAAGTTTTTGATTTACTATGCACGAAATCAAAGAATTGGAGTTACGAAAAAGAGTGGCGTTCAATTCATCAAGTTGCTGGTACCCAATATTCATATGATAGACAAACACTTACAGGTATATATTTTGGTCCGAATACTGATGAATCAGTAATAGAAATAATTTGTACGTTAATGGTTTGTCAAAATCCTTACGTTAAGTTTTACAAGGGAACTAAAAGTGAGAAGGAATTTAAAGTAACTTTTCAAAAATTTGAATACTTACCCAACTTCATAGCTGAAAAAATCCGCAAAGAACATGATAACAAAGTTTGATTCAAAATTTAAGAAATCAGTACTCTTTATCTTTCAGTTCGCTCAGACAATCAAACGCTCCTGATTGTGTGCCAAAATGTGTCAGTCAACTTTGTAAGTTCAGGGATAATCTTACACTGCCAGCTTAAAAAGACATTTCTCAGGTCTTTTTAAGCCATAAATTTAATGTTTCGTAAAATGAAATTATTCAATTTACAGCGAGTGGCTATCATTAATAATGCATTCTCTTTTGGAGACTCTCAAAGGAACCACAAAAAATGTGAATGTAAGATTAAAAGATAAAAACTATGAGGTAATTTGTGAGCGATTCTTTAGGAAGTGGTGTTTTCAGTAAAATGAAGTTTAAGGGGTATATTGATTCAAATAAACAGTTCAAGCAAGGGATGTTGATGAATGATGATGGTAAACGCTTACTCATCAACAAAGTTTTTCCGAATTATTCTCAAGACTTCATTGACGTTTACATCGAATACGCCCATATGGTTTCAGTCAATGGACAATTGAAATCTGACCCCGCGGTTGTTCTCGGTTTCGATTTTAAACAGCAAAAAGTTTATCCAGTGCTTTACCGAAATGATTTACTCGATCACACCATTGATGTTTATGAAGGGGGCACTTTGAATCAAGAAAATGCAGCATGGTTGCTGAATTATTGGTCTGATTGGTTCAATGAACTCACTGCCGATGAGTATGATCAATTCAAGCAAGCCGAATTAATGGCTGGTTAAAATCTACAAAATCTATAAGTTCTCAAAAAACCATCAAGGATTTACACTTATTGAACAATACGAATCAAACGATTGACCATTAATTTAGCAATAAATCAGTAAGATTTTAATGGCAATCTCAATGACAATTAAAGCACAGGCTGGAATTTACTTCAGCCTGTGCCAGTCAAGCTATGTTAGCTTGCCTGAGCTAAACTCAACCCAAGCTGCGAGCTGTCATAAAATATAGTATGTATATAAGATTCAGGCCCTTTTAATAACTATAAAATTCAATATTTCGCTTTAAAAGTTTATATACCACGTTAATAAATTATTCAAGGTCAGCAGGATCAGGTCCTTGTATTATTCTCCCACCGTCGCGAACACATGCTCCAATGGCATTTTCAAAACTCACCAAATCATTCATGGCAAATGAAGTTGCCCAAGATTCATAATGAGGATTAGTTGTACTTGAGTTATGTAAACAAACCACATGATATGCTTCACTGTCAAATGACAACGACAATGCGAATATTGCAGCTACTATTGATTTTTTCATAAAATTTCCTTTATTAATTTAAAGTGTGAATAACTGTACCTTATTTATGAACCATAAAAACCAAAATGAGTCACAAAACCAGATTCATTATGAATTTGGTAGGTATGTTCGTGATGATAAACGATGTTTTATCGCTCATGATTCGGCGAAAAAAAACGAGCAATTAGGCATCAGTCCTGATACATGGATTGATGAGCTAATAAGATTTAAATCAGTAGGGTTTTCCACAGTAGGAACAGCTACTCTGCTTATAGATTTCACTATTAAAACAAAGAAGAAATGGTCTCTATTAGCTACCACGTCTTCGGTGAACTCACCGCCAAAACCCTTGTGTATCAGTAACTTTTATCAATGCAGGTTCCCAATTAGTTTCTTAAAGACTTATAATGCAATCACCACATTTACAGACAGTTAATTCATATGAAAACAATCATTTGTGCCGCCCTATTGTTAATATTAAGTACGCAAGCCCACAGTTTTGGACAAACAGGACATCGTGTGATTGGTGCCATTGCTGAGAACCATTTAAGCCACAAAGCCAAAAGAATGATTAAGAAACTGTTGATCAATGAAGACATGGCTGAAGCGGCCACTTTCCCTGATGAACAGCGTTCTAATCCCAGCGAATTTTGGCAAGAAACCGCCAGTCCTTGGCATTATGTAAATGTCCATGAAGGTGAAGTCTATGAAAAAGCCCCACCTGAAGGCGATGCACTTTCCGCTTTAGACCTGTTTTCCAAACAATTAACGTCTAAAGAAACCAGTCTCGAAACCAAGCAATTAGCCTTAAAGTTTATCATCCATATTATTGGGGATTTACACCAGCCTTTTCATTCCGGCACCAATTTGGATCGTGGTGGTGGGACTATTAAGTTAACGTTTTTTAATGAAGAAACCAACCTTCATCGTGTTTGGGATGAACATTTAATTGATAGCAAAAAATTATCTTATTCCGAATGGACCTATCGACTGGATCGAAAAATCAGCAAACAACAAGTCAAAGCATGGAGTGTCGTAGACCCCAAGGTTTGGGTTGCAGAGAGCCAAGCTTTGCGCTTGGGACTGTATCCAGAAAACGACCACTTGTTTTTCGATTACCAGTACCAAGCAATGCCTGTGATCAATCTACAATTACAACGGGGCGGTATACGTGTGGCGGCTTATTTGAACCACTTATTTAAGTAATCAGCGACTGACCCTGTGTCAAGCGAATACGGTATTGTTTCCCTGTAGAGCATGATCACTTTTCTGATTCCAGCGATTACTTTGATGATTATTTGGTGGCAAGGTCATTGATTGAACATTCCGAACCCGATATAACGGGTTCGGAACACAGTTCCTTTTACTCCACCATACAAAATGCATTCAGCTTATTGCCATCAAGGTCACGAAAGTATCCAGCGTAAAAGCCTTTGGTGGCCTCTGCGGGACGAAACCCCGGTTTACCCTCATCGGTTCCACCAAGTTCCAGTGCTTTTTGGTAAAACGCGTCTACTTTTTTTGGGGTCTCCATAAACAAAGCCACCATCACACCATTACCCACCGTTGCGGCTTGTTTATTGAATGGAATCGTTACCGATAAGGCAGGGGCGTCAAGGGCTGGTGACCAAGCCACAAAATAATTATCTTCTTCCATAAAACGGCCGACGCCAATGGATTTAAACAATGCATCATAATAAGCCACGGCACGTGGTAAGTCATTGGTTCCAAGGGTTACATATCCGATCATATCTTCTCTCCTCTATTCGAGTTGTGGTTAAAAAAACACAGCTTACCAAAACCCTACTGACAGCATGGTGTCAGCAGTGATTTGTTAAGCTATAATCATCTTAACAATGGGATTAAAACNNGGCATGAGACGAGCAGACAGACTGATTAAAATAACCCACTTCCTGCGACAACGGCGCCAGGCNGTCACCGCCAAACAAGTGGCTGAGTCATTTGGAATCTGCAAGCGAACCGTCTATCGCGACATTCAATGTCTGATGGATGCCGGTGTACCTATCCGTGGCGAAGCTGGTGTAGGGTACACCATAGACAAAAAATATTACCTACCACCGATCGCCTTTGATGCCGATGAACTTGAAGCGATTGGCTTGGGAATCAGTATGGTTCGCCAATGGACAGACCAACAATTTGCTGACAAAGCGGACAGTGCTTTTGAAAAAATTCAAGCGGTATTACCAGCCAGTCTACAAGGCGAATTGAAACAAATCACAACCTATGCGGTAACCACTCGTCCACCGGTACCTTGGACTGTCAGCTTTTCAGACTTGCGTGAATACATCCGTGCACGCCGCAAAATTCAGCTTGTTTATCACGATGAAAACAAACATGAAACGCAGCGCTGCATACGGCCTCTGGCTTTGTTTTTTTTCAATCCAGTCTGGTTACTGGCTGGTTGGTGTGAAAAGCGTCAAGACTTTAGGAATTTCCGCTTGGATCGAATTCAACAACTGTCACTGAACGATGAAAACTTTGCAGATGAACCCGACAAAAACCTGACGGCCTATTTAGCCAATGTTGAATCTTGTAACCAGTAAACAACGGCATCAGCTACCTGGATGTTCGCCTTGACTCATTGTTGCCAATATTGTTTCAGCTTCATTGGCATGCGTAACCACTGAGTTGCGATAATCGAACCACATCCAATTCACCCGCTGGAAAGCCAGGCAAAACACTTTCCCAAGACACCACCGCATTGTTGTCATCAATTTTTGTGAAAGTCAGTGACCCCCAGTCAGATAGCAACAAATCTGCTGGATCAAAATTTGGCGGAAATTCCACGCCTGAACCGGTGATTGCCGATAAAGTGGCGCTGTTACCATCAATAGGCCCACTGGCCAGCAACCAATACTGTTGTCCATTTAGGTATGTGTACCAAGTCATAAGCAGGTGCTGATTGGCCGCAACTTCAATCACATTGACCATAAAACCATGGCCACTTTGATCTGGGTTATACCAAGAACCACTGTGACATGAGCGTATACCTGAGGAATCAGGGTTATCAGCCGCAATTTGGGTCAATCGTTCAACGTTTAAACTGCCAGCGCTGTATCCAACCAAATCAGATGACCAGTCTAATTGGGCTTTGTTGTTAGATTCAAATGTCAATGTCACTTGACCCCAAGGGTTTGTATTCACATCTTCAGCCAGAAAATCTGACACTGGAAAACCCGTTCCCTTTGTGATGTTCATGTCAATCTCAACTCGGTTATTTTCTATTTCACCAACACCGATCAACCACATCGGTTCACCAGCTACATAGGCATACCATGCCGCCAGTATAGCTGGGGTATTATTGCTGCGTTCAATCAATTCAAGCTGTAAGCCGTGGCCGGATTGTTCAGTGTTATACCAATTACCACTGACTTGCTTATCAATAGCATATACCGGCTTACCATTGGGGTAATACATACCCAATGCACCACTGCCCCAAAACAACATGCTGTTTCCAGTCCAAATGGCGGTGTGGTTTGCTCTGGCTGAAGGAGCCGCAACTAATGTCGTTGGTGTCCAGCTGTTAGTAGCTGGATTATATTTTCCACCATCCCTTAATTGACTAAACTGATAAGGCACGGTTTCTCCTTTACCACCCCAAATGATCATCTCGGTACCGGTCCAAACCGCACTGTGAGACTCTCTTGGACCTAAGAAATTGGGCGCCGTTATTGTTTGTACACTGTTATCAACAGGGTTATATACAAAGCCTGTTTGAGATGTCAATTTCATTGAGCCACCCCAAGTAATCAACCGATCTCCTGTCCACACTGCAGAATGCTTGGCTGTATAGAATGGCATAGTTTCAAGGTTGTCAATTTCTTGCCAAGAGTCTGTTGATGGTTGGTACCAACTGTTTTCATTGGTCGCATAGTCATCATTATTTTCACCACCCCAAACAATCATCAACTCACCAGTCCATGTGGCGGTGTGGTATCGTCGTCCACTGGGTGCTTTGAAATTAGTCGTTGGCACCCATGTATCCGTGCTGGGATTATACTTGCCACCTGTATTGACATTCTTATTTGCAATGCGCCCACCCCAAACAATCATTTCATTACCGGTCCATATACTGGAATGGTTGAGTCTNGCATCCGGAGCCGCATCAACGGAAATATCGGTCCATTGGTTTGTTGCAGGGTTGTAACGTGAACCCGAATTCAACGGATCTTCATAGGTGCCACCTCCCCATACTATCATTTCTTCACCAGTCCAAATTGCTGTGTGGAGAAATCGAGGAACGGGGGCATTGCTTGAAGCAGTGGCNGTCCACTGATCGGTGATTGGGTTATACATGCCGCCAGTATTGGTTGCGCCGCTGTATATATAACCACCCCAAACAATCATTTCTGCACCCGTCCAAACGGTACTGTTAAGACTTCTGCCAGTAGGCCTACCAGACGTTTCATTGGTTAAGACCCAACTGTTGGTGATGGGGTTATAACGACCACCCGTGTTTAGAATGCCACCACCCCAAACAATCATCTCAGAGCCGGTCCAGACCGCAGTGTGGCTGCTTCGACCTATGGGCGCACCATTGAACCTGGTTTTTCGCCATGTGTCAGTTTCTGGATCATAAACACCNCCTTCATTTTGTCGGGTTGAGCCATTGAAACCACCCCAGGTAATCATCTCAGAGCCGGTCCAAATTAAAGTGTGGTAACTGCTGGTTTTTGGTTGTTTATCAATTGACATAATCTCCCACGAATCTGTCAGTGGATTATAGATTCCACCATACCTATGCCCTGTTGCACTACTTGCACTGCCCCAAACCAACATTTTATCACCAGTCCAAACCGCCAGATGTCGATACCTTGCTGCTGGGGCATTGTCCTGNGAAATGGGCTTCCACTGAGCAGTTGCCACATTGTACCTGGCACCCGTATCATAACTATTAGATCCGTATTTACCTCCCCAGACAATCAGTTCCGTACCACTCCAAACGGCTGAACTAAATATCCTAGGAGAAGGTGCATTCTTGTCAGTGATGGCTGACCATCTGTGGCTATTGAAATCATACATATGACCATTGTCAGGCTCCGTATTGCTGGCAAAACCTCCCCAAACAATCATNTACCTTCCTGTCCAAAATGCTTGGTGGTAGGATCGGGGATTAGGGGCATTGAGGTTGTTTAGGCTGATCCAAGTGTCCTCAACTGGGTTATATCTTTTACCATCTTGAAAATAATCAGTGAAATCATTACCACCCCAAATAACCATCTCCGTCCCAGTCCACACTGCGGTATGATTAACCCTTCCTTTGGGGGCGTTTTCTATATTGATTGGGTGCCAATTATCAGTGATCGGATTGTATTTAAAACCATCGTTATAAAACACAGGGTCACTTNCTGAGCCGAAACCACCCCAAACAATCATCTCATTACCAGTCCAGATGGCGCTGTGCCCTTGTCTGGGTGATGGAATGAATGTTTGCCATTCACCCATCTGCTGATCTTGGTTGAGGCTTTTGAATTCTATCCGCTGTGTCGAATCAGGTAATCGGAGGCTTGATGCCATGCCAACCCGTTCGACATTCTGAACGGCTGGAACAACTGACTGCCACCAATCATCAAAGCTGATCTTATCCCAGGTCACAACTTCGACCTNTAGGGAATCTGCCTTTACTNNAACTAACTTTTCTGTAAAGTAATGGAGGCTATTTTCTTGTAATGGCTGTTCTGAAACATTCATTAATTGTTTTAAGCTNTTGATTTTATCTTCAAATTCCGCAGCGCTTAATACAGTGACATGTGGCCTGTCGTTCAAAACAGCTGATGCTTCACTTTTTAAAATATAGCTGTGTTGAAATGAGTGGGCAATGATGTCTTGATCGGTTTTATATTTCCCGTCTTGAACCAATGAATTTTTTGCAGCTTGTTTGATCAACAAGTTATCTTGGCTGTAATTCTGATGCTTTTTCATCAGTAAACTTTTGACTAAATAGGGTCTAGAAACACACTCTGCGACGGTATTGGGGTTGTTGTCAAACAAATTAAACAAGGCTGTTAATTTATTAATGTCTTGGCTGTTACGAACCATTCTGTCTAAATCGTTTTGTAGCAAAGTGTTATCGATTTCAATACCATAAACATCACTCAGCACTTGTTCCATTTTTAAAGAGCTTGTGACTTTGTCATGAATGTCTTGATTGGTAAATTTAATNATATGGCTTGATTTTGACTGGCCTGCTGATTCNGGTGCAGCCCTGAGNTTGGCATAAAAATGCTCAAGTTGGCTTTGACATGACACACGTTGATTAAAATATTCTTCAGCGTTTACTTTTTTCCAAGTAACCTCATCAGTGAATTTTTGCTTGGCTAAAGTGAGGCCGCTACACAACAATGCTGAAATTAACACCATGCATTGATTAATCTGAATATTCATAATTTCCTAACAGGAATAAGGTACTAGCCATTATATATTCAATTGTGTATAAATGACGACCACAAATTGTCTATGACACCTAGATTTTCCCGTAAATCAACCGATAACCTAGGGGGGAGCAACCATTAATCAGATGCACTTAATGTGTAATTCCGTGACATGGTGCAGGTCATGCCTTGTTGATTTACCACGGAATGAAGCTGGCCTGTCATGTTGCGTTCGTCAGCAACATCCAGCGTAAAGTCTATCTTCATTGGAATACCTTCATGTGACCCGCCTATAGTCCCTTTATAACCGCAATCGGGGGTGCGTTGAAAAGGCACGGTGGCTTCGTCATCACTTAACCCAGATGCGATCAGGGTTTGACAACCGTTTGACAACTCAATCAATCCAGTTTGCCTGCTGGGAGCCAAAGGCATGGTCATCGACATTACGCCCGTACAAACCATTTTTCCAGGTAAATTGGAAACATTCCAGGAACCTTGTTTGGGACAGATACAAGCTCCAGGATCATTGTCCCTGCCATTGCCACTGTTGTCTTCATCGCCATCTTCATTGCCGCCGTTGTTTCCATCGCCATCTTCATTATCACCAGGTTGGTTATCAACAGCACCCAGCGTCAATACGAACAAACAAACGACTGTTTCATTGCGATCTAAATTGAAAGTGGCGCTGCCACTGGCCACATCGCCAATACTGGGTGTCGAACTTGAATCATCGTCACAACTGATCCTGGATAGTTTGTAATGGGCGGCCAACAAAGCTGGATCAATATAGCTGAGACTGGTTTGATAACTACCTGGAGACAAACCAGTTGCTGCCATAGAGTCACTGGGCAAGGACACTTCCCCTTCAGGGATTCCACTGAATCTAACCAAGCCGTTGGCTGGGGGTTCAGTCACCACCTCAACAATGGCTGATTGAGCCTGTGCGGGTAAAACAACACCCAGATTTAAAACGCTGCCGACTGTTAAAAGCAGTAGGGCCATCATATTATTTTTGAAAACTTTAACCATAATTAATACCGTATAACTAAGTTGACAAGCGCTTTTTGTATATGAAAGCGGAATTTAATTCCTATTAATTTACCAAAAATAGGCACTATAAGGAAGTAAAATCCAAAGCAAATTAACCGTGATCAAATTGAGTAATATATTCACTTGAAGCCTGTTGATGTTGCTATATTTGCCGATAACTGGTGCTATAATTAAAGCTGTCTTTTTATATGAACTTGAAACAATAACCGTTTGCCCATGTCAAAGAAAAATCTAGAAATACGTGACAAAACCATTTTTGATGGAATTTTCGTAAAATACATTCTCAAACTATTATTTAGCTTGTGGTTTAAGTTGACTGGCTGGCGTTCTATCAAGGCTGATCATGAGGGGGCNGGTATAACTATTGCAGCGCCACACACTTCAAATTGGGATGTGGTATATGCCATGGGTGCTGCCATATTGTTAGACATTAAAATTTATTTTTCAATCAAAGAGAGTTGGTGTCGTATCCCTGTCATTGGTCGCTTAATGATGTGGATGGGTGCTATACCAATCAGTCGTGAATCGGGTTCACAGGGACAAATTGATAAGATCAAACGATTTGTTGATAAACATAAGAATCGTCGTATATTTTTCCTTTTCACCCCAGAAGGGACTCGTGGAAAAGTCAAAAAATGGAAAACCGGCTTTTATCATTTGGCCAAAGGCTGTCAGCTGCCTGTCTTTTTAGCCAAAGTTGATTTTCGGACTAAAGAATCAGGGGTATTCCACACCTATCATTTGACTGACAACAAAGAGGAAGACATTCGCTCCATTCAAGAGTCTTATAAAAAAGTCCGAGGAAAATTTCCAGCCTTACAATTTCCAAAATATACAGGACCTATGCCAGAATTTTCTGATGTAGAAGTCTTGGTTTTAAAAGCAGTGTACTCTGCTAAAGGCGTGGCCACCCGATTAGAAATCGCTGCCAAGTTAAAAGCCAATAAGCTGTCGACTGCCATGTTAGACTTTTTAATTGATAAAGGCGTGCTCGAAAAAATCAGTGACAACCATTCTGAACCTCATTATCAATTGACGTTTGCTGGCAAAGGGTGTTTGTTACACCTATTCCCTGCATTGAATCAAGCCAAGGTCATTTAGAAGGTTGTTTAGCCTGTACACCACCGTTCCTCAGAATGGTCTCGACCACAACAAGCTAACGTCGGTGAAGCCACTATTTAGGTGACTTAAAAATTCTGACGCTCGGACATTAGCAATCTACCCATTTATCAATCGTCAATTGACAAGCTTTGACAATCCGCGGGTTACCATTCATGATCGGTCCCTTGTCATGAAAAAAGCCAGCTCAAAACTGAGCTGACTCTACAAAATTAATCGATTTGATTGGCTCTTGTTACTTTAAGTTGGCTGCATTCAAAAAACTTTCACACATCGCTATGTTGTCACCAGCTACACGCTGAATAGGAATTGTATTGATCAGAGAACCATCGTTCATCTCATATTCGATAAGACCTTCACTGCAGTTTTCAAAATTCACCGTCATGGTACCGACCACGGCTGAATTCACGGCAGTCAAATCATCAAAGACACCACCTGATGTGTTATAAATTGACAGTTCAACTGTATTGGTATCACCCAGAGTGCCTTGAGCGGTAAACCAACGCTGCTCAGCACTACCGACAACTGCATTTTGATCTGATACTACCTCAGCATCATCAAAGGTAAACCATGCCGCAAAAAAAGTATTACTTTCTGGCAACACATCAAATAAAAACCCTTGTCCATCGGTCGCTGGGTTAAACCAGGTCCCATTAAACCCTGGATTCAAGGCAAAAGTTTCAACTTGATCGTCACAAGATGACTTCACACCACCAACAAAAAAACCAAATTTATAAGCATCTGAAACAAACGTTAAGCTGCCATCTGATTGACTTATACGACCCAATGCCGTGTGGTGACCTGAGGTGTTGAGCACATATTGATACAATTCTCCATTTTGTCTGTCATAGGTTAACGCGAAAAGACCCACATCACTTGTGATTCCCAGTGAACCGACCAAAGTAGCTGAACCATTGAACTTATCGATTGTATATAAATTTTTCCTGTTTGAGTCAACCCCATAAATTTTTCCATCACAAGTCGCCGCTATGTCATGGACATCTGGAGCCAAAGCTTGTGAACCGACAAAGGTCAAANCACCTGTCATTAAATTACAGGTATACAAGTAAGATTTGGTGTTGTGATTCATCGAATCTGTTGCGACTATATAGCAGGTGTTGTTTTCATCAATAGCCATGCCTTGAATCATTTGACTGGATGGATAACCGGTTAATTTTGATAATCGAGTGGTAATACCATTTTCAGGATTAATCCTAAGCAAATACCTCTCATCCTCAATCGTCAATGCGTACATGGTTGACTTGTCTGCAGTCCAAGTAATCACGAGGGGTCGGAGGTTATCTTCTGAATTTTCGGCCACAAGTGTGGGACGGTTAAAATTATCCATGGTATGGGTATAAGAGGAGTATGGACTCCTAACATCATTAATGATGACGCCATGAACATTGACCGCAAAAGCAGTCGGCTGATCATTAGCCGCTTTATGCTGTTGAATACTGATGTCTTTGACATCCTCAACAGCCCCTGTTAAATGGAGGCTTTTAAGTGGTAAATTTTTTACCGCATAAACTGGATAGGTCGTTAATGATACCAACACAAGCAGTATGGATTGAAAGAATTTGTTCATTAATAAACCCGCAATTTAGAAACATAAACTGTATTTTATTTAACATTTTTACACCAGCAGAGGTCCTGTATTTGATAATTTCAGTCTTAATAACTAAATAAATGGATTAAGTTCTTGCCTGTACACTGAAAATTAAGCAGGCCAAGGCGCAGATAATTCAATGCTTATTTTATTATTGGTGGTCAAAACTTGACTCAAATATCACATCCCAACGGTACTCTGTGACGTAGTAAATCGCATTGAGTAAGATTTGAAAATTATTGCCTGTGGTTGNATTCGGCTGGTATTCTCCTGGCTGATAAACAAACACTTTAGAAGTCCATCCTGGACATTGTTTGGTGTAGCCGATCAGGTGTTGATTGCCATTGTCAGAATAATTACTTTCAAACAAATTTTCAATCTCACATCCGGTATTACCAGTATTAAAATCCATTTGAGGATAGCGTTCATCAGGTGTGTTATTGAAATAAGGATAGTTGTCCAAGCCAATACCATGACTGGGATTCTCATAACTGGTGGTGCCCGAATAACTAATCTGATGACTGCCAATAAAATGATCGCCACCGACATAGATGACATCTTGGCCATTGACTGTATTCCAGGGTACAGAGCCTGTGGCTTCTGCGCCTAAGATGTCTTGGATGGCTTGTTTACCTGCTGTCATGTAGATCCCATGGTGAAAAGAAATGACACCACCTCCAGTGTGCAGAAAGTTTTCGACCGCGGCCACAAAGTCAGCTTGCCTCGCCACATCATTGTTAGCATTGTCTGGAATACGGTGGGCGAAATAAATCAACACTTCTGGGCGATCAATATGACCAACTGGTAGATTTAAAGCAAGGGTTGCCAGCTCAATTTCATTGGTACCCACTTCGATCATGATGTGGGTGTTTAATGTGCCATCACTGGTGATCGCATTGGATAAATCCCCTGGCTGCATCAAATCGGCATCAGCCAAGCCATGTGGATTGACTTCGTCAGAAACAATCAACACATCAATCAAGTCATGCGGTGGCAACGATTGTGCATGGCCCATTGCAATGGACAACAGAAAAACTAAAAATATTTGAAAACTAAACTTAATCACAATACAAACATCTTAAATCAAACCATCGAAAAGAACAGGGAATCTATCACATTTGGGCTTATTTAGGCCTCAATAAGCCCGCCTCGCAAGCTAGACGACTCATCTGGCTAAATACCTAANCCTACTAAACCTGCCCTACTGTTCAGGNACACCCATCCAANCGTGTCTCAAAGTAACCACAAATCAAAGGTTCGACGACAACATGTAACTATTTAAAACCCAAGCCGTTTACAAAAGTGACCTTTGACCCATTATTGGATAGAAACCTTTACTCTCTCTCCTCTTGTTTCTATACGTTAATAGGCCAAAGGCCAAACCTTGTGCCAGATCAGGCAGGCATTTTTTACNTCCTGATCTCGGCGCTTTTTTGATGATAAATCAAACCTTCTGCTGCAGCCAATTTGGCCGATATATTGGCCAATACACCGCGTCCTGTGTTGTTGATTTTTTGTGTCGACAAGACCTTTAAAAATTGATGCACGCTCAAACCACCAGAAAATTTGGCCGAGCCTGCTGTGGGTAAAGTGTGGTTAGGGCCGGCACAGTAATCGCCAAAGGCCACCGCTGAATTCTCACCAATAAACAGTGAACCATAGTTGGTGAACAAGGCCGTCTTCATCGATTCATCACAAACCATTAGGTGTTCAGGTGCGTAATCATTGATGAAGGCCAGCGATTGTTTTTGGTCCGCTGACAACAACAATACAATGTTGTCGTTGTCTAACAAGGCTTTACCCTTGTCATGTTCAGCCAACAGCATGTAAAGATTATCTAACAGTTCAGGAGTTTCACTGACCACTAAGCTGATTGCATTGGCATCATGCTCTGCCTGTGCCAAGGCGTCGTACATCAACCATTCGGGTTGTTTTATCTGGTTGGCATAGATCAACAGTTCGCTGGGGCCGGCTAAAGTATCAATTTGGGTGCGATGCTGTACCTGTGCTTTGGCTTGATTAACATAGGCATTACCTGGACCAACAATCATATTAACTGGTTCAGTTTGGGCATAACCATACGACAAGGCACCAATGGCTTGAGCGCCACCGACGTGTAAAAATTGTGTCGCTCCAGCCAAACTGGCGGCTGCCAACAAAGCAGGATGATCGGAGGGTGAACACGCTACCCTNACTGGACAACCGGCTACTTTGGCCGGAACCAAGGTCATCAATGCGGTTGAAATTAACGGAAATTGTCCACCCGGGATATAAGCACCAATGCGCTCAATCGGCTGATANACAAAACCAAAATCGCCCATTTCATCGCTGAATTGATCGTTCTTTAAATTCTTAATTTGAAATTGGCAAAATTTTTGAATGCGTCGATGGGCGCTTTTAATTGCGTCCTTCAGACTTTGATCAATGGCATAATCCTCAAACGGCAACAGCTTAATATATTGGGCATCTTGCTGATCAATTTTTTGACTAATGGCCTGAACTGCTGGGTCTCCATGAACCTTGATTTTTTCCAATATTTGAGCCACCGTGGCTTCAATCTTACTTTGGTCTTTAAATGCCGGACGCTGATAATCTTTGACTAAGCTGTAGTTAGCGTTCATTGTTACGACTCCGTAAATCATTCACAATTTCATGAATGCTGACGCCTTTAGCTTTGGCCATCACCAGGGTGAAAAACAACAAATCGGCAGCTTCCCAACGCACATGATTGTGCTCAGTGGCTTCAATCAACTCATCGCATTCTTCTTTCAATTTTTCAATTTGCAAAGCTTCGCTGGCAAACAACTTTTGAGTAAAAGACTGCCCTTCTGGGGAATTAATTCGTGCTTCAAAAACCTCGTCCAAATAGTCCAATGAATAGTTTTTAGTCTGGCTGGCAAAACAAGAATAACGGTCAAAATGGCAGGCGTTGTTTTGTTGTTCAACCAAAAACAACAAAGTATCACCATCACAATCAACATCAACTTGAACCAGTTTTTGGGTGTTGTTACTGGTTTCACCTTTGGTCCACAATTGCTGACGAGAACGCGAAAAATATGTTCCTGTGCGGGTTTTAAGAGCCCGTTCCAAAGATGCTTTAGACGAATAAGCCATCATCAACACTTTTTGGGTCTTGGCATCTTGCACCACGGTTGGAACTAAATCCATTTTATTGAAATCAACCAATGACATAAAAGCTTGATTCAAAGACATGTGGCCTGAATAAATAGCCATGCCAATTTGAGAATTGGCACCTTGTGCGTTGATCCATTGTAGGTCTTCGTAACTGGTGATACCACCGGCCACCGTCACAGGAATTGGTGATGCTTTAATCACATCGCTGATGCGTGGCTGATCAATACCTTGCATCATGCCTTCTTTTTTCACTTGCGTATATAGAAATTCTCCACAGTTTTGCGCCCACTCAGCCATGATGTCTAATACCTTGATGTCTTGGGTTTGCTGCCAACCATGGGTGGTCAAGTAATCGTCTTTGGCATCGATGGCAAAAATCAATGCTTGGCGGGGTAATTGTTTGACCCATTCTTGACTGGCTGAAGTACCCAGAATAATCTTGGTGGCACCAGCGGCTAAATAATTTTTTGCAGTGTCTAAATCACGAATACCCCCACCAACCCGACAAGGTCTTTGACGCAACATTCTTTCAATCAACGCGTGGTTTGAGCCTTTGCCCATGGCCGCATCCAAATCGATAATGGCCACTTCACCATACATGGCGAATTCTTCCAATAGCTCAAAAACATCGGCGCGTTCAATGATTTTTTTGTCGCCTTGTTCCAATTGAACGGCTTTACCATTCATTAAATCTATACTGGGTATTAACATATTTTCTCCGTTGCCTTTAACTGGCAATCATTACGACGTTAAGCACATATAAAAATGGTCAAGAATAGATCTTAAAATTCATGTTCTGTACCAGGTAATGCATGCCAATTCAAACTACATTTTAGGGTTATGTGTTGCGTATTTTGATGTTGTTATTAATTAAAAATTCTTTAATTTGTCCAACGGTATATTCACCACGATGAAACAAACCTGCGGCCAAAACTGCATCNGCTCCGGCGATAATGGCATCTAAAAAATCTTGTGGCCCTTTGGCTCCACCTGAAGCAATCACTTGAACCGGAAAATCTGCGCCGAATTGTGCCAGTAAATCAGTATCAAATCCACTCCCAGTGCCATCTTTGTGCATCGCAGTGAGTAAAATTTCTCCTGCACCACGATCAACCACTTCATCAATCCATTGGTGATAATCAACAGCGGCGCGTTTGGATCCGCCATGGGTGTAAATCGCCAGTGTGCCATCAGCNTCTCGATTGACATCAACCGCTACCACAATACTTTGTGAGCCATATTGTTTCGAAATTTGATTAATCAGCTCTGGTTTTTCAACGGCCATGGTATTCAAAGTAACTTTGTCAGCACCAGAATGAAAAAACTTGTGCACGTCTTCTAAAGTTTTGATCCCGCCGCCAACTGCAAAAGGGATTGATAGNTGAGTGGCCACTTGATAGACCATATCTAAAGCAGATTGTTGACCATCGACTGAGGCTTTGATATCGAGAAAAATCAATTCATCGGCCCCTTGTTGTTCATACATTTTCGCCAATTCGACTGGATCACCCATATCAAGTAACTGTTTAAAATTGGTGCCCTTAACCACGCGGCCATAAGCCACATCCAAACAGGGAATGATGCGCGCAGTTAAATCCGAATTGGATTGTTTGTTATTGACATACATATTGAATCAACTCCTTACCAAAAGTGCCGGATTTTTCAGGGTGAAACTGAAAGCCGTACAAATTACCTCTTTGTACTGAGGCACAAAAAGTTTCACCATAAGTCACNTTAGCAGTCACAAAAGGACATGCTGTGATGGCAAATGAATTAACGAAGTAAGCGTATTGGTCTTTCAAACTTAATTTATAAGAATTCAGCTGAGCCCAACCAACCATCGGGGTCTTCGGGTGTGAAAGCTTTTGACATCGACCTGGAAACAACCCTAAACCAACCGCTTCAGGGTCTTCATCACTGCCCTCGAACAACACCTGCATACCCACACATATACCAACCAATCGTTTACCATTGCGGCACCATTCCATCAGAAAATCACGCCACCCTGCGGCCTCAATTTGTTCCATCACATAAGCAAATCGACCTTGTCCAGGCATCACCAGGACATCCATGTCTTTGAGTAAATCTGAACTGGGTTTTTGTAACGTGCTTAACTCACATCCGGCTGCCTTAATCGCTGTTTGCATACTCAGTAAATTGCCTGAATTCAAATCAATGATCCCTACCCTGGGTGCATTGGATGGCGCATTTATCGCTGTATCTATACCCATGGTTACAACATCCCTTTGGTCGACCGTTCACCAGCCACCGGCTGTAATGCTTCCTTTAAAGCATAAGCCAAAGCTTTAAAGGCACTTTCAACCAAGTGGTGGTTGTTGCGGAAGTATTGGTTTTTTAAGTGCAGGCAGATTTTACTGTTGATCGCTAAGGTGTAGAAAAAGTGTTCCCACATTTCGGTGTTAATACCTCCAAGCATCGGTTGTGAAAATGGCAAATCAATCACTGAGTAAGGACGACCGCACAAATCCACAGCACACAATGTCATGGCTTCATCCATTGGTAACAAGCGTTGACCATAACGTTGATTAGGCTTGGCTGCCTGCCATGCTTGGTACAAAGCCTCGCCCAAACAAATCGCCACGTCCTCGATACCATGGTGATCATCGACTTCCAAGTCAGCTGTGACCTGTAAATCCATATACCAACCTGCATGAGAAGCCAATTGATCTAACATGTGATCAAAAAAAGGCAGGCCTGTGGTGATTGTTTTGTCTTTGGAGTTCCCATTGATATCCAATGACAATTCTATTTGGGTTTCTTTGGTGGTTCTGGATACCTTAATCATAATAAAGTCTCAAGTTGGTTGATGTTTTCAAGGACCACATCGGCCCCCGCTTGGTATAAATTTTCTATGGCAGCTGGCGAAGTTGCACCAATACCAATACAAACGCAGCCAGCCAATGTGCCAGCTTGCATGTCATCTACAGTGTCGCCACAAAACCAGGCTCGCTGTGTTTTTGAAGCTTTCAATACATGGAGCAAACCCTCAGGATCAGGCTTTTGTACTTTGACATCATTGGCGCTGATGATGAAATTCGGTTCGATGTCCAGTTGACAGACGCCTTGTTCAGCTTCCATTCTGGGCCGACCAGTCACTATGGCTGTGGTTTTCTGGGTATTAAACAGTTGTTGTTTTGCCCGCTCCAGTAATAAATTTTGTTCTTGCGCTACCAAACCAGGGATCACACCATCGCCTAAATACAGCTTTTGAAATGTTTCAACAACCACATCATAAGCCACCTCTGCATCCTGTTGTTTAATCAGTTCTGCGGCCAAAACCCAATCATTGTTAAAGCCACCTTTGGCTCTAACTCCATCAATATCAGCCTGATTCACAGTCCGTCCGGTTAACTGTTCCACAGTTTGAATGATACATTGGTCATAACTTTTTGATGTGTCAATCAACACACCATCCATATCAAAAGCCAAAAGCTCAGGCTCTAATATCATCTGTAAGGATTGAGCCAACACCGCTGTGTTTTCGGGAATGGTTAACCTGACCGCATTGGGCAAACCGCCCAATTCAGTTTTGATTTGAATACCGAATTTACGCATCACCTTAGNAAACAAGGATTTTTGTGCCGGGTTGGTTTCAAATAGCAAGAAATTACCTTTNCTGGGAAATGGTTTGAGCCCATTATTGAGCAGCATTTGTTCAACTGTCTTGCGGTTATCTGCAATGATTTGACAATAGTCTTTTATTTCATCCCTCGCTTGCCAAGCAGCCGAAGCCAATTGTAAGTTCACTCGAGAAACATTAAAAGGCATGGCAATCTTGCGAAATTTTTCAATTAATTGTGGAGCGCCAAATATATAGCCAATACGAGCACCGGCTAAACCAAAAGCCTTTGAAAAAGTCCGCAAAGTCACTAAATGATCATAGTCCGCATAATTGATGGTTTCGTCTTCATTGGCAAATTCCACATAGGCTTCATCCAAGAACACCCATGCGCCACGTTTTTGGGCCGTTGCGAGCAGGTCGATCAATACATCGGTTGCTAAGTATTCGCCGGTGGGGTTATTGGGCCGGGTCAAAATGACCCATTGCTTGGATTTCATATTGGCTTTTAAAGCATCAATATCAATTGATAAATCAGCGCAGGATGCCGTGAATATTGTTTCATTCTGCCACACCATTTGGTTGTGGGTGTATTGACTGAAACATGGTTCGGGCACCAACAAAGACTGATTGTTTAACTTACAATTTTTATACAACAATTCAATGCTTTCATCACCACCATTACTTAACATCACACCACCGGCTTCCATCCCCATATCGCTGGCCATCTGATTTTCCAGCAAGGAACGATCTGGGTAACTCCACAATTCATCAACATTCAATTGAAAAGACTTCAGCCATGCCGGCTGTGAATCCGCCCGTTCATTGAAATCCAGTTTAAGTGCAACCTCTTTCATGACTTTACACCACTTTCCTGATAGGCAATTCAAGGATATCAGTGGCACCGGCTTGTTTCAATTTAGGTATCAAATCTTTGGCGGCCACTTTAGGGATGGCCGCTCTGACAGAGTAAGCATCTGAATTAAACAATTGGCTGACGGTGGGTGACCGCATGGCTGGTAATAAGGCCACAATTTTCTCAATATTTTCACTCAAACAATTCATTTCCAATAACACGCGTTTTCTGGCATTCATCACCCCATTGATTAACAACAACATGTCATCAATAACCGCTTTTTTCTCTGGATCTTGTAGCGCCGCCTTGTTGGCAAAAAACTGAGTAGCACTTTCATAAACCACATCACATATTTTCAAGCGATTGGCCTTAATGGTACTGCCAGTACTGGTGTTATCGATTACCATATCAGCATCTTCTGGAGGGAACACTTCGGTGGCACCGTAAGAGCGAATCAGGGTGGCATCAAAACCGTTTTTATCTAAAAATTGTTGAGCCAAATTCATGTATTCGGTGGCCACAATAATTTTTCTTTGTTTCAATGACTCGTAATCCCAATCTTCAGGGATACAAGCCACAATTTGTACTGGATTAAAACCCAAAGGCTTAATCACTTCAACTTCAGCGCCTTGTTCAGCAATCCAGTCTAAACCTGAAAAACCAATGTCGTGCTGTCCCAACTCCACCAATGAAGGGATGTTTTGTCCTTTGAGTAATTTGATCTCAAACCTTTCATCAGAACAACTTGGGCGGTAATTGCGTTCATCTCCCATGATATCGATACCAATATCTGCCAGTAATTTAAAGATCTCTATTTGTAGTTTCCCTTTTGGGATGGCCATTTTAATTTTCATGTTGTTCTCTTTTAATGTTGTCATATTGACCGAGCTTAGCGAGGCTAAACACCTCCTTACTCAGTGTTGTGGTTAAATTGTTATACTTTTTTATCATGGTTGCTGGCCTTTCAATGACCAAAAAAAACCCCGTATTATTGACGGGGCTTAGTGAATTAAATGCGAATATCAGCAGCGCCGTCAGAATATGTCAGATAAATGATGGTGGTGTACTGTTGTGATTCGTTTATTCATTNTTTTATGTTGATGTTTTATCAGTTATTTAAGTCAAAAAAAAGCCCCGTTTGGTGTAACGGGGCTTTTAAAGANTTCTTTTTCTTATGGCACTAAGCCACCCCGTTGTCAGTTAACGTATGGTGATGGACATGTGCAAATCTTGTATTCATATTTCGCATGTTAGACAGGTTTGTTTTTTTTGTCAACGGTTTTTCTGGTGAAACATAGATTATTATATTTGTAACAACTGATTAATTGACCCGNTAAGTCGTTATTATAAATTTAATGAATCACATGAAAAACTTGCTATCTGTTGTAACCTTCTGCCTTATATCACTTCCCTGTTTGGCACAATCGGATTCTCAACCCATGATGTTGATGGGGTCTTTTCATTTTGCTAACCCAGGATTAGATGTGGTTAAAACAGAAGTGATGGATGTAATGGCTGACCACAATCAATTGTATTTAGCTCAACTGAGCCAAAACATCAGCCAATTCAATCCCACTGTGGTCATGCTTGAGTTCAATCCAGACAACACCGAGACCCTCAACAAAGAATACCAGCAGTATTTAACAGGTCAATTTGAATTACCCGTTAATGAAATCTATCAGATTGGGTTCAGAGTGGCCAAACAAGCAGGGGTGAAACAGCTGATGAGCTTAGATGAAACAACGATTGGCTGGAATGCCCAACCTTTATTTGAATACCTGGCCACCAAAGACCAGAAAACCGACGCACTGGTGAAACAAAAAATTGCCGCACTTACTGACCAATCAAATGCAGACCAACAGAACCTAAATCTTGAACAATTGATGCGAAAAACCAATGACCCTCAAATGGAAAAAGAAAATAAATCGTTCTATTTATTGACCAATGCGGTTGGTGCCAATGATGGCTTTTCAGGTGCCGATGCGGCGGCCAGTTGGTGGCACAGAAACTTCCGAATTTATGCCAAAATCCAACAACAAGCCTTAGCTGGCCATCGGGTGTTTGCTTTAGCCGGCCAAGGTCACGTGGCCATTCTTCGTGATTTAATAGCCCTTGATGCCCAATTTATCGAAGAAGACGTTATGCCATATCTCAAAACCAAATAACGCCAATATTCAGCGAAAATCCTTACCGTTACAAAAGCGCTATAATATAGGATATGAAATGGGTTTTATTAGCACTCTTTGTAAGCACAACGGCTTGTCAGCATCCAATTAATTCATTGGATCAGACCACTGTCCTGCGCTCTTTATACGACCGTCATGAACAGTGGCAAGGAACCCCATATCAACTGGGGGGAATGAGCCAAGCGGGTATCGATTGTTCTGGTTTTGTGGCTTTAACTTTTTTGCAAGAATATGGCATCACACTGCCCCGCACAACCCAGCAACAAGCACAGTTAAATAACACCGTAGCCAGAGAGAACATGCAAGCTGGAGATTTATTATTGTTTAAAATTCCACAGCAAAAAAAGTATGGCCACATTGGTATATTTTTAGAGAACGATNGGTTTTTACATGCTTCAACCTCAAATGGTGTGATGATTTCTAGTTTAAAANACAACTACTGGAACGACAGTTTTTGGAAGGTTGTTCGGGTTTTAAAAAGCCATTAAAATTGATGCTAGCGTCGCACTAAATTAATCACCAAAAAGCCTTCGCCAGTTACTGTTGTCAGCTTTGAACAGGCTATAATCTGTAATAAATGCCCCTGAGGTATTTCAATCCTCTCACCACCATACAGAACATTAAGCGCCTGGTTTGCGGCAAAAACAAAACACAAGGAATTGGTTTCTAACTTTTTAGTTGTTTGTTGAATAAAGGGATGAACCTGTGCTGAGAAAGCAAGTTGTTTGCTCATAACATTGAAATCATGAATAGGTCCGTTAAATAACTCACCCATGGTTTGAGACGAGCCATCGAAAGTGGCCATGGATAAAGGGCGGTGTAAATTATCCACCTGATTTTGGTTGTGTGTCAATTTAATCCCATGCCCATCCAACAAAACCAAATGTCGATCATAACCACTGAAATCTGAAAACCAGCCATTTTCAACCACGCTGGCGATACTCAACCGCCAATCAAATTGATCTATGGTGCCACCTGGACTGATGGCCAACTCAGTGGTTTGACCCAACCCATTTTTCCATGGAATGGTTTTGAATTGATCTGGACTGATGACTTTGTACACGATTTATTCAACCGCTTCCTGTAACATGTCTACTTCAAGCAATCGTTCTTCCCAATCATCTGGGTCTTCTGCCACGTCATAAAAAGTGCTGATTTCTTTCAAGGCTTGATACACCCAGCTTTGTTGTTGGTTACTGATATATGGATCACGCAAAGTTTGTAATAAACCGGGTAAGGCGGCATAACGTTCTGTCACATGTAACGTACCCGTTTGAGCCAAACCACAAAAAGCCCGTTCTTGTATGTAGCTAGAAGCATCATAGCGAGCCATGTCTAATAATGGAGCGACAATTTCTTGGCCACCAAATCTTGATAAAGCTTCAACAGCACCACGCCTTATGGTGTCACTGTCGCTTTCTGAGGCTGCGATAATTTCGTCAAAAATCCGTTCACGATCAATACCTCGCGCACCAATCGCCGCCATTGCCCACAAAGAACCGGCTGCATTTTTTTCAGGATGACTGGCAAATTGTCTCAACAACCGATCCACTTGTTCAACAGATTTAACCAAGCCATATTGCGCCAAATACAATTCAAACCCAGCCATGCGAATTTCAATCAATGGCGCATTCAATGCCGCAGTCGTCAGCGTGACTAAACGCGGAGTGGCAACAACCTCACCGCGCCAATTCGAGGCATTTTCTATCACATAGTTGGGAGCACCAACAAACCGATTGATACTCAATTCCAAAGCGCGTTCTGCGCGTTCTTGTAGAGGCAATTGATCGACCATATTGACATAAAAATCATCAAATTTTGGCTGCGTTGATTCACCTTCTCCAAACAAAGGTTCAAGGATGGCCCTAAACTGGGTCACCACAAATTTTCTGGCGTGTTCATCACTGGCTACAACGCCTAAGCTGGTCAACAACAAAATGGATAAGACATATTTTCTCATTTCAGCAGTATAACAGTTGGCAAAAAAGCAGTTGTTATTTTCTGTCTTAAAAACATTGAACGATTGCTTTGTTACAGTAAAAACAATTCACCAAGTCATAAGCCATTACCCGGACAAAGCTGTTCTTCTGTGCCAAAAGTCAGTTTTTCTAAGCCAATATCAGATTAAGCTGAACCTTCAGCAAACAAATGTCTCTATTGATACAATCAATTGAATAAAGGTATGNCTATGCAAGGTTTACATTGGGATTATGAAGTATTTTTGTTTTTAGCTGCGGTTTTAACTTTGCTGGCTTGGTTATACAGCAAACATAAAAAAGCGCGGGTCAACCAGAACAAATATGTCCGTTTCACGGTCGCTGCAGGAAGCTTCTTTCCGATACTGTTTCTGATTTTATCTGTCAGGTCATTTGCTTTTGAACCCTTTCGCATTCCTTCATCTTCTATGATGCCGACATTACTCACGGGTGACTTTATTTATGTAGACAAATCTGCCTACGGTTTAAAAATGCCGGTGTTTCACAACACTTTAATTGAAACGTCCCATCCTAAAAAAGGCGATGTATTTGTTTTTAGATCAGTTGAAGATCCGTCGATTGATGTGATTAAACGGGTGGTAGGTGTTCCCGGAGATCACATTCATTACGATCAAAGAAGCAAACAACTGTTCGTCAATAATGAATGGGTGAATGAGCAGTTCAACGGCCGCTATACTGGCTTCAATGATGACATCAACCCACAAGGATTGAACCAAAAATTGGCCACCACAGGAAATCAACAACACACTGTGCTCTATTCAAACGGCATCCATCGAGCCTATGAATACACAGACTTGGTGGTCCCAGAAGGTCACTATTTTGGCATGGGGGATAATCGAGATTTCAGCAAAGACAGTCGCGTTTTTGGGTTAATTCCAGAAGAAAACATTGTTGGCCAAGCGAAATTCATCTGGATGCATTGGCGCCCCAATGCCTTTATCGAGGGGCTTAAAAGGATTGGTCATTTACTGTAAAAATTCAATCGCAGATAGTGCGGTTGTTAAAAACTTTTTTACTGAATGGATTTTAGCAACCTTCACTTTAAAGAACGTGCCACTCCAGTGACCACTCCCCAAATAATCAACTCAGTTTCGCCAGTAATTGGAATGTCCTCATAGTGGCTATTTTCAGCTTGCAAGCGCAGCCCACCTTGTGTACATAATCGCTTAACCGTAAATTCATTATTAACCAATGCCACTACAATGTCTTTGTGGTTTGCCGTAAAAGAGCGATCAATCACCAACATGTCATGCTGAAAAATACCAGCGCCAATCATTGAATCACCCTCAACCCTTGCAAAGAAAGTACTGGCAGGATTTTTAATCAGTAATTGATCCAAACTCAAAGCACCTTCCAAGTGCTCCTCAACCACCCCAGGAAATCCCGCTGAAATATGGCCTGAGTAAAATGGAATCTCGGTATAACTGCCTTTGGGTTTTAAGATGGTTACTTTGCTCATGTTATTGACTGTGNTTGACTGTAGCTGTTATTAAACAACAAGCATCGACTAATTCAAACCATTTTATGCGGTTAATCTATGGCGACAATTAAACTCTGTTTAATTAACCACCCAGCTGAATTATAAATAAACCTGTACCCCCTTTAAATGTGACCCATGTTGGATTAAAGCCAATAAAGCACAATACCTGCCACGCCCATGTCATGAATCCTATTTAACTGTCGTAATAAATCCCACAGTTTAAAAATACTAAGGAGAAAAAAATGAAAACTTTAATTGTTCTCATACTGGCTTTAACCAGCCAAATAGGATTGGCGCANGAGCGTCATACAGGGTTCGACCCGAAAGTTCATGGCTTTAATTTTGCCAATACATTTCAAAACGACATGGTTCGGGAATTTGACATCCGCACTGGTGGCTTGTGCGGAGGTATGGTCTATGCTGCCTATGACTATTACGTAGCCAATAAAACCATACCTCAACAAGATTACCGTCCTGCGGTACAAACTGAATTACACGATTATATTTATGACCGACAAGTGGATTCATTGTCAGGTAATATAGATAAATGGATTGAGTTAGGATTCAACCCATTAGGAGACAGAAACAGTGATTTTTTTAACTGGGGTTTACAAGGTAACAACGGAGGGCGCATCCAAGAATTGCGTCAGTTCATTGATCAAGGCAAACCGGTGCCTTTGGGCTTATGGCATGCCGATGGTTATTCAGGTGGTGATCATCAAGTACTGGCCATTGGTTATAAAATGGGACGTTACAAAGGTGATTTAGGCGCGTACAAGGAGGATTTTGAAATTTACATTTACGATCCAAACTTTCCCAATGAAACCCAAACGTTAAAAGCAGATCCAGCAACCAAAACTTATTATTACACCAAAGCCCTGGCACTTAACCCCAAGACCAAAAAATACCAATACGAAGAACGAAATAAGCGGTGGTTAACCTATTTTGTAGACCAAAACTATCACAACAAAACACCCGCGACCACTGTTTCAAATCGAGTCCATGCTGATGGCTTAGTCAGAAAGTTGCGCTTTGAAATCAGCACCGGAGATGATGATTTAAGAGGTGGAAATGACAACCTCAACATCGAAGTTCATTATTTCAACAAAACCAGTCAAAAATTCAACAACGTCAATAATTCCAGAAGGTGGATTGATAACTACACCCAGACCATTGAGCTCAATTTACGGGAAGCGGTGAAACGCACCGACATCAGTCACTTTGTTTTAACCACAACATTCTACAGCGGTTTGGGTAAGGACAAATGGAATATGGATCGAATTAAAGTCTACGTGATTGAAAAGGGTACGGCCCATACATTGATTGAAAAATCTGGTAAACCACTCCATCGATTCCAACCAGAAAGCCAACGCTATAGATTAGAGGCCAATTTAACCGCTGTTTCCACGATTAAAACCTCTATTCCAGCCGTGGTAAAACCAAGGGGCAACCGATGTCAGGACAGCGTACAAAATAAAATCGCTTGGGATTACAAAGGCAACAAACGATGGGCTCAAGCCAATTTAGATAAATTGTGTGCCAATAACACCACCGACCAACCCGCCAAATGTTTTAACACCGTTATGCATGGCAATGTCAATTGGGGTGGTGGTACTCAATGGCAATGGGGCAATGCAACAAAACTATGTAGCAACACCTTAAACGCCAATCGCACTGTCGTTTGTTTTAAAAGCAAAATCAAAAAAGGTGAAAACTGGTCATCAGCTATCTCGGCCTGTAAACGCTGANTGAATGCACATCATAAAATCAAGAAAGCCGATGTTAAAATCGGCTTTTTACAACCCTTTTCAATTAAGTTGCCATGAGTAATCATGGCATTTTCATTCATCTGTGTTTATCATAGTTTAATGGTGTCCCACAGGTTTTCATTGAAGACAGGTATTGTGAGGCTGTTGGTGTTTCCAATAAAAAATTGGCATCACCTTATATACGTTAAATTGTAGTCATTTTAAATTGAACCCTGTTAAAAGCATATTACCCTCATTGTTGATAGCCACTTGTGCTGTGCTGGTATATGCCTACTTTTCAAAACTGCCCATCCCAATCCAGCAAGCCCTGCCGTTNTTACCTTATATCATGTTTGCAGCGGTCTTATTGATGGCCTTTTATTTCAATTTAAGCGGGCTNTTTTATTTCAGTCTCGCCTGTTTTTTGAGTTGGTTTTTACTCGATCAATCACTCAANCTCAATGAATTTGCGCTCAATCTCCTGTTTATNAGCACCTTACTTGNGGTTTTCTGTATCGGTATTCTGCCAGAAAAAGGCTTGATGACTTTTGCCGCTTGGTTGTCTCATTCATTGGTCCTTATAATTGTGGCTGTCAGTTATGGTCTGTGGACAAGACAGCCTGCCGGGTTAATAGCCGGGTTCCAACCCCAAATTTTACCACCCTCTTGGCTTCAATGGACCCTATTGGGACCAACCGCCTGGGGTTTATTATTGGCCGCATGTATTATATTGGGGCTGATTTTTACCTTATATAACAAACGACAAGCGTTCAATGCATTGATCACTTTATCAGTGGTCACATTGTTATTTATTTGGCACCAAAACACTTTGGCATTAAGTTTAACCTGTGGCGCTGGTTGTTTGGCGCTGCTGTTCAGTGCCTTACAAAAGTCATGGCATTTGGCTTATGTAGATGAACTCACAGCCTTACCTGGTAGGCGCGCTTTAGAAGAAAGACTCCAACGCAGTTTAGGNATTTATGCNTTGGCCATGGTTGATATAGATCACTTCAAAAAATTCAATGACAATTATGGTCATGATGTGGGTGATGATGTACTGNGCATGATTGCAGCCAAAATTGGTCAAGTCGGTGGTGGTGGAAAAGCCTATCGATATGGCGGTGAAGAGTTTACCGTGGTTTTTAGCAACCACAGCGCTGATGAAATCAAAACCCACCTACAGGCTTTGATTGANGCCATAGCTGAAACACCTTTTGTTGTTAATCGCCGCAAAAACCAAAAACCCAAAACCGTTCAAGTCACCATTTCAATAGGGCTCACTGATTCCATACATAAAGCCAATGCCAACCAAACCATCAAAGTGGCCGATGACGCTTTGTATCAGGCCAAGAAAAAAGGCCGCAACCGACTGCAAGTAAAAACATAAACACATAAGATTCAATACCAATCAATGTCTCGCAGTTTAAGGAATAACCCCAAATGGGCATAAATAATTTAAAATAGCCCTTCAAATTAAAATATCTAGCTTGATAATTAAATAAGTTTTTGGAGTTGTTTACGTGCGTTATTTACTTTTACTTACCATCACCCTGTCAGCGACCGCTCAAGATAAANTGCTGTCTAGCGTGCCAGTAACCACTCAACCGTTGGCGGCTACATTAATCGAACGTCGACTCACAGCCAATGCAGAAGTCATGGCCGTAAATTACAGCTTATTGTCATCCGAAGTAACTGCTGTAGTTAGCGTCATTCATGTAGATGTGGGCGATGAAGTCAAACAAGGCGATNTGTTGTTGAGCATGGATGCGATTGACTTGAACCTGCAACTGGAACAAGCCAAAGCCAACACCCAAGCTGCACAAGCCAGATTACAACAAGCTGAAGCGCGATTAAACAGAGCCAATGAGTTAAACAAAAGCCAATACATATCGGCCGATGATTTACTCGGTCGTGAGACTGATGTGGCGGTGTTAAAAGCTGACTTATTGCGCTTAAAAGTAGCCGAACAAGCGGCCAAAAGACAATTNCAAAAAACCCAAATCACCGCACCCTTCGATGGTGTAGTCACCAACCGACAAGCCCAACAAGGTCAATTATTGGTCATGGGGTCTCCCATCATGAGCTTGGTCCAAATTTCCGACAAACAAATTCATGCCAAAATTCCAAGCCATTTAAGTCATCAATTGGCTGCCGCAGATCGAATCGCTTTTGTGCAAAACAAAACGGAAATACCGGTCGAACTGATTAAATTATCCAGTGTGATTGAACAACAAAGTTCGATACAAACCGCTCGATTTAAACCGTTGGATGAGGTACTTGTAGGCCAAACAGGACAGTTGGTTTGGTATTTGAAAGGACAGCTATTGTCAGCCGATTTGGTGGTNAAACGNGGCAATCAATTAGGCGTTTTTATCACCAATGGNCANCAAGCAAAATTCATGCCATTACCCAATGCCCAAGAAGGCCGACCGGTGCCAATGAATCAAACACCTGATTGGCAAATGATCATTGGTGGTCGTGAAAGATTGCAAGATGGTCAAGCCATTACGGTGAAGTAAACACAAGGAAATCCATGAAAATAATGACACGCCTCTTAACCAACCACCCTTTGGTCAATATATTGTTCACAGTCGTGGTGGCCATGGGTTTAATTTCTTACTTCATCATGCCCCGCGAACAAGATCCAGAAATCAATTTTTACTGGATTAACATCACCACAGTGTTGCCTGGTGCCTCGGCTGAAGACGTAGAAAAATTGGTCACTTCACCATTGGAAGATTCAATCAAGAATGTTCAAGACATCAGTTTCACCAANTCCACTTCGCGTGAATCAGTGTCTAATATTTTGGTGCGTTTTAGAGACATTGGTGATCGAAATTTTGACAAACGAATCAATGACCTCAGACGGGAAATTCAAAATAAAGCCTCGGCTGAATTACCTGATGAAGCCGATGACCCATTGATCATTGAATTAACTACGTCAAACGGCTTTCCTACTGCCTTGGTGGTGGTCACAGGCCAGGCCGATGATGAAGTACTGCGCTCACAGGCATATAAAATTAAAGCAGATTTAGAAGGCCTCAGAGGGGTTGATAAAGTCACCGCGTCTGGCTTACATGATCCGGAACTTCATGTTGAATTTAATCCTGATCTACTTGCATCACATGGCTTAAATGCAGTGCAATTGGCTGAAACTGTGCGTGGCGCATTCCGTGATGTATCAGCAGGCAGTGCCAAAGTTGCAGGCAACGAATGGTTGGTTCGGGTGTCAGGGACCACCGACAACCCCGATCTGATGGCACAAATTCAATTACCTGCGGTTGGCGATTCATCAGTTACGTTAGACAGCATTGCCAGCATTGCTCGTGGTCGTGAAGACGCCTCACAATTAGTCGCCTATCAAGGCCAACCTGCCGTTTCTATGGCAGTAACTAAAGTTTCCATGGTCAACACTTTACAGTTGGTTGACCGCATCAACGCCTATATAACTGAAAAAAACCAACAAATTAAACACTTGGGGGTTCAACTGGTTTTAGCCGATGATCAAACCATACAAACCAGATCCGCTTTGTCGATCATGCAAACCAATGCTGGATTGGGACTGATTTTGGTGCTGTTTGTTTGCTGGTTATTCCTGGGTTTTAAAATTGCCTTCTTTGTTACCTTAGGTATTGTGTTTTCTATCACGGGCACCTTGTGGATATTAAACATCACTGGCAACACCCTGAATGTTTCTGTACTGTTGGGAATTGTCATTGTATTGGGCATGCTGGTTGATGATGCGGTGGTTGTGGTTGAAGCCATTTTTTATCGAATGCAACGCGGGGCAGATGCCTTAACAGCCGCCTTAGATTCGTTGCGTGAAGTGGGTGCTCCAGTCACGGCTGGTGTCTTAACCACCATGGCTGCTTTTCTACCCTTGATGCTGTTGCCTGGCATATTAGGTGCCTTTATGTTCGTTATTCCACTGGTTGTTACCTTGGGGCTGGCCATCAGCTTGATTGAAGCCTTTTGGATTTTACCTTCACATGTGATTGGCACCGAAGAAGGTACTCATCATAAAAAAATTGTTAAAATTCGCAGTCGCTACAACCCTGTTAAATACCTCATCACAGGGTTCTCAGTGCTGCTTCAACCAATCAAAAACCTGCTAAACCGTGGCTCTGCTCGGATGCAAAAATGGCGCAGTGGCTGGACGAGAAAACTACGGACTCAGTACACCAAAACCTTATGTTTTATGTTACGGCGGCCTTATGTCATTATCGGCTTCGGCTTAATTAGCTTTTTTGGTGCCATTGAAATCATGAAAGCAGAAAAAGTCAAAGTAAACTTCTTCACCATGGATCCATTTCGCATATTTTATGTCTATGTCGACATGCCTTCTAATACTCCGTTAGAAAAAACATTGGCTCAAACTGTGGCTGTAGAAAAACGCCTAAGGAAATTTGTTGAAGAGGATGAAGTTCGAGCCATCACTGCATTTGCAGGGATCAAATTCACCGAAATGGAAGTCCTGTTTGGTGACCAATATGGACAAATCCAAGTGTCCATGATGCCGAAAACCAATGACAACCGATCGGTTCACGAAGTGGTGGAATCGATGCGGGAATCCTTGATCAACACACCTGGTGATGGATTAATCTCTTTCTTAGAAATTTCTGGAGGACCTCCAGCCGGCAAACCAGTCAGTGTCAAAGTACGCAGCGATGATTTTGATGAACTTCGTGCTGCAGCAACTGCCATGAAACAAATTGTTGAAACCCGTGTGGGGGCTAAAGACGTGGCTGACAATGATGTGCCAGGTCGCTCTGAATTGGTGCTGGAATTGAACCATCAAAACATCCGTAACTTAGGCTTAGATCCCGCAACCGTATCACGTCTTTTGCGCTTACATTTAGATGGAGAAATCGTTGCTTTGATGCGTGATCAAGGCGAAAAAGTTGAGCTCAGAGTCAGGGCACAAAAACGCAACTTACAAGCCATTAATCAATTCATGGACGACCCTGTGGCGCTGCCGAATGGGAGACAAACAACTTTAGGGAACTTATTCACCCAAACCACTGGCCAAGGTCGCAGCACCATCAAACATTATAATTTACGCCGCGCCATCACTGTTGAAGCCGAAATCGATACCGAACTAACCAACACACAAAAAATTAATGATGATATCCTCGCGGCTTGGGATGACATAAAAACTGATTTCCCCAACACCGATTTAGATTTTTCAGGTGAACTTGATGACATCAATGAAAGTTTGGGGGCTATGGGCGCCTTGTTCGTGCTTGGCTTGGGCTTAATCTATCTGATTTTGGCCACCCAAATGCGCAGCTATTTCCAACCATTTCTGATCTTAGTCACTGTACCAATGGCCTTTACAGGAGTCGTATTTGGTCTGTTCGCTACCAACAACCCGTTAAGCTTATTCACCCTCTATGGCATCATCGCCCTGACCGGTATAGCGGTCAATGGAGCCATCGTACTGATTGATGCAGCCAACGAAAGAATCAAAGCCGGTATGCGCCCGCTACATGCCACCATCTATGCCGCACGTCGTCGTGTGGTACCTATCATCATGACCACGACCACAACCATCGCTGGCCTATTTTCATTGGCCGCTGGCTTAGGAGGCAAATCTTTATTGTGGGGACCAGTGGCATCATCGATCGTTTTCGGCCTGGCCTTCTCATCGATATTAACCCTGTTTATGGTACCCGTATTATACCGACAGTTTATGAAGCACCATTAAGGTTATATGGCCCTTGGCCAGTCAGCACCAAGACTTTACCACTAAGTATACATACACTGAGTACTTCGGCTCCGCTCAGCAAGAGCGGAGTCGAAGTAATTTTCGAGAACCCATGAACAGAACCTAACAATAAGAATGGCTTCGATCATATAAAGCAACCCAAGCAAGCTTACTACCAATCCCAGTTCACATCACTTATAATTCCACTGCGGTTTATCCGTAAATATAATTCTCAGGGCGGGGTGTAATTCCCCACCGGCGGTAAATTAAAAGCCACTGATTTTCGGTGATTTAAAAGCCCGCGAGCGCTTGTTAGGTGATGTGCCAAACAAGGTCAGCAGATCTGGTGTAAATCCAGAGCCGACGGTTAAAGTCCGGATGGGAGAGGATGTTTGGTCACTGCTGTGATCATCNATACAGCACCATTGCGTTGAATTCNTTCAACGTAATCTGNCTGCATTCCTATACGCCCTGATTCATGTAACAAAACAGAGGACATATAACATGAGTCAGTCTTTACTCGCTAATTTTGGTGATTCAACACAACGAGTTGAACAAGCCATTGCCACATTACAACAAGGTCGCGGCCTTATTCTGGTCGATGACGAAGATCGTGAAAACGAAGGTGATTTGATCTTTTCAACCGACCACTTAACCGAACAACAAATGGCATTACTCATTCGAGAATGCAGCGGCATCATTTGTCTGTGTTTAACCGATGAAAAAATCAAATCTTTAAAATTGGCACCCATGGTTGAGCATAACAACAGTCAATTTGGAACCGCCTTTACAGTATCAATTGAAGCCGCCAAAGGGGTTAGCACTGGCGTATCAGCTGCTGACCGTTTGACCACCATAAAAGCCGCTGCCAACCCGCAAGCAACTGCCACTGATCTATGTAGCCCAGGTCATGTTTTTCCATTACGTGCTAATCCAGGTGGTGTTCAAGTCAGACGTGGCCACACAGAGGGCACCATAGATCTGATGAAACTGGCTGGATTGACAGATTCTGGGGTGTTGTGTGAACTGACCAATGAAGATGGCAGCATGGCTAAATTACCAGAAATAGTCAGTTTTGCTTTACAACATGACATGGTGGTTTTATCGATAGAAGACATTGTTTGTTACCAACAGAACCGCCTTAAAAACGCGGTTTAAACTCACGACCCTGTTTGTCTTAGATAAATAAAATGAATCTGTATGTTACACCCAAATTTCATATTAACTCGGTGCCAAACAGCTGCGTGTCCATGCACAGAAGATACAAAACAAGGGTTNAGACACAGAATAAACAACCCATTAAAAATCTGATGTACAATCTATGCTCTTTTTATTTGGCAGGTGTTTTATGGAATATGTAGCAATCATTTTGGCTTTGGTGCTGTTGCAATATACTTTTTTTGCTTTTCAAGTGGGCATGGCTCGCGGTAAATATAAGGTTGATGCGCCAGCAGTCACTGGCCATGATACTTTTGAACGATATTATCGCGTACAACAAAACACCTTGGAACAACTGGTGGTCTTTATCCCTGGCTTGTTTCTTTTCGCCAGTTATATCCATGCGTTAACAGCTGCCGGTCTTGGCCTGATATTTTTTATCGGTCGCCTTATTTACTTCAAAGCGTATATTGGTGATCCTAAATCTCGAGGCCTGGGCTTTATGCTGACTTTTTTACCTTCTATGGTGTTGATCATTGGCGGCCTGGTTGGCGCTGTCTTAAAACTGTTTTAGTCACTAGGGTTGAAATTCAGATTGACTGACTTTCAACCCACTTTTTCACAACTTCAAATGGTTGATTTTCTAGTACAGCAAAATGTGGCAATGCCCTAATTTTCAAACNAGTGAATACGGGTGTATGAATACCACAGAGGAATTTAGTTAAATTACTGACTGTGTACTCCACACCAATTTTTTGAATAAAACTTTCACTTATTTCAACAAAATCATAGGTTTCCAAAAGTCTGTTCTGCTGGTCTGTTTTGAAACTAACTGGGCCCGAAAGACACACAGAACAGTGACCACAAGTCTCTGTCTGTAATGTTTCACCAAAATAAGCTGCCAATTGAATGCTGATGCATCGATCAGACTCAAACATCGCCAACATGGCATGAATACGGTCGATCTCAGCGTGTTCTTTGTTGATAAACAATTGATGTAATTGATTGGTTAATTCACCGCGGTCAAATGAACGGTCAATGATGTCAAAGCGTTCTACCGCCTGTTTGGCCTGTAAATCAATCAGCCCCTGATCATCAAACCATTCCAAAGCCGTCATAATGCGCGCACGGTCTGTATTGTAGTGGGCCAAAATGGCTTCAACATCAACATAAGTCCAAGTTTTTTTCACCACACAATTGTCGAACAAGGCTGCAATAAAACTTCGACGCTCACCGTCAAATCGATTAATGAGTTGATCGGTATTGTTAATGTTTTTAAATGAGTATTCTTCAAAATAAGTGAATTTGGGTTTAATCACCCCAGCCAATTCCAAATACACCAGAAGCGTTTTCAGTGGCAAAATCCGGATGTTCAATTCATTGGATAAGGACAATAATTTAGTTTCCCAAAATGTTTCAGCAGTTTGTTGGATTTGTTTCAACAACTGCCGAATCGAAGCTTGTTCTGGGGTGTCACCATAAACAAAATTTTCTTGCACTTGCAAACTGTCGTTGTTAGCAAATATTTCACATATGGACTGTTGATCATCACGCCCTGCTCGACCAATTTCTTGTGAATAGTTTTCAATCGATTTGGGTAAATCAAAATGCAACACACGCCTGACGTCTTTTTTATCAATCCCCATGCCAAATGCAATGGTAGCCACAATACAATTCAATTCACCTTNCATAAACCGATTCTGAATCATTTCACGTGCATCTGGTTTCATGCCCGCATGGTAATGTTGGGCGTTGATGTTATTCTCGACCAAATAAGCCGCTACTGATTCAGCGGTTTTTTGTAAGGTCACATATACAATAGTTGGGGCGTTGCTGTCTTGCTTGATGCGGTTCAACAACTGATGATGCCGATCTGTCGACAGTGTAGGGCTCATTTGTAAAATTAAATTTTTACGATAAAACCCAGTCACCACTACGTCATCTTTATCAATCTCGAACTTATCTCGCATGTCAGCAATGACTTTGGGTGTAGCGGTGGCAGTGAGTAACAGGCTTTGTGGGATGTTGAATTCTTTTTGATACTGCGGCAATTTCAAGTAATCAGGCCTGAAATTATGACCCCACTCAGAAATACAGTGTGCTTCATCAATCACCAACAAGGCAATGTCCATTTGTTTCAATTGNGCACGAAAACGTTCGTTCTTGAACCGTTCAACTGAGATCATCAGTATTTTAAGNTGCTTATTTTTGGCCTGAAGCAGTACCTGGTTGTATTCAGACCGTTCCAATGAATGGTCTAAACGTGCGGCTTTGATCTTGTGTTTATGCAAAAAATCTAGCTGATCTTTCATCAANGACAATAACGGTGAGACCACCAAGGTTATGCCGTTTAGTTGCGTAGCAGGAATTTGATANCAAAGAGATTTTCCAGAGCCCGTGGGAAAAATGGCTGCGGCTGATTTTTTCGCCAACACTTTTTCTATGACTTGCTTTTGACCCAATTTAAATGACTCAAAACCAAAAACACTTTTTAACAAGCCTTCAACTTCCATATTGATAATGCCATCTTGGGTAAATCAATAATTATACGAAGATGGTGTCAATATAGTAAGACTTAATNTGCAATATAACACCACACTTTANAATCTGCATGTCTGCAAATGTTTTGCCATAGACTTTAGATTTAATAAAATTGGGGCCGGTAGCTAGCAATCACCAGCCCCATAAATATTGATTAAACAGTTAAAGCTTCTTCAATATTTTGTACTTTTCTACGGGCCAATGCTAAATTTGATTTGTTTTTGTCCAAGACTAAATATAGAAACAAACCTTTTTGNGATTCCATAGGACGAATGATGTGATATTGACTACCTAATGTAATTAATATGTCTTCTATTGATTCACCCAAACCTAAACTTTTCATTGTTTCTAACTTGGCTTTTACAACTTGTGAATTACCTGCCGCTGCCAATTCCATGTCTACACCTGAGCCATCTTCGCCCAAAATCATTCCTGAATTTGCATCAACCAAAGATGTACACATCGCACCGTCAATTGTCATTACTTCTTTTAAACTACTTTTAATGTCTGTCATTTTTTTTCTCGTTTTAGTTAAAATTATTTATCTGTTAACCTTTTAACAGATAATTTGGATATGGATTCAGCCAACTTGATAGCAAAATATCTTGACTTACCGATGATTAATTTAGATCCTGAAATAAAACAAAGCACAGCATCTTTACCCATATATCGGGTCTTTAAAATAATCATATTTCCATCGGTTGATTCTATGACTGTACTAACCAGCGTAGTATTCATTAACTGTCTGGTAGCCGCATTACTTAATGAAATCAATGAACTACTCACTGCAGAAAGCTTGTCTTCTTCAGTTGAGTTTTTATTTGATGAATAAGAATAAAATGTAAATCCATCAACTGAGGATAGATTAATGACATCAACATATTCAGCCTGGTTTACCGTATGATTAATCAATTTCTTGAGTTCAGAATGATCCATTATTTGTTTCTTCCAATAGTATTAAGGTTCTAAAAATTAGGTCGGCATTGTCTTTGAGGTTGGCATTGATTGAATAAATAGGTAAATTCAATCCTCTTTTATTCAATATGGCTTTTATGTGCTTTTTTGAAGTATCGCCTTTGATTTTGTCTGAATGAGTGATTCCAATAAGGCACGGCATTTTTTCGTTAACCGCAAAATAATCCAGCAAATAGTCAAGTTCATTAATTGATTGGGTCGAATTGTTTTTAATCAATATCACAACAGCCCACAAGCCTTCTTTGACAAAATCCCACATAAAGGAAAACTTACGCTGTCCTGGTACACCATAAAGCCCTAGCTTGAATTGATCATCAATTTTGATTTCGCCATAATCCATTCCAACCGTGGTCATGTCCTTACCAATATCTACTGAAGATTTCACATCTGTATTAATGGTTTCGGTATTACTTAGGTTTTGAATCAGTGTTGTTTTTCCAGACCCAACGGAGCCAATAAAGGCTATTTTTTTATTAATCATGGGAATTCCTTAGAAAAACATCTGTTTTAATTTATGGCTGATGTTGCTTGATAAATTATTCAGTAATCTGTTTTTACTTTTGTCCTTTTCTGTGATGTTAATTATTTTCAACATATTACAGACATAGATAAAATGATTGATCACTTCATCACTACATTGAGTCAGTGTTTTTAACTGGCGGTATTCAATAGGCTGTTTTATAAGATAAGCACTTAATACAATATATTCTTTAGGGCAACCAACAAATCCAAAATCAGGCCATTCATTAAGACTTAGCACTTTGTTTTGGTACTTTTTCTTAACAGACGTCAAAGACTGGTTGTTCCAAAGATAGTTCTTCAAATCTGACATTTTTCACACACTCATATAAAAGCAATTAAATTAATCGCTCTACAACTACACAAATCAAAAATTCAATGGAATGACTTTTTGATTCCACCTACGCATAGTATCATGCAAAAAATTATTATGTTAACTTGTCACGTTTGTTCACAAAATATTTGTCCACTCTATCACCAAGTAGTATTTTTTTTTGATTCAGTCATTAATAAAGCACAGAGTGACAAAAATTAACAATATATATTGATAATCTTCACAAACCTGCTATGTTGTTTTTTTTGCTTTTTCATCACAACACTTTATTTTGACAACCACAACAACCAAGAATTACCACCATGGCGATTTGAAAAGTGCCTTGCTGGCTGCTGCTGAACGCCTTGTAGCTGATCGTGGAATTGAAGCCTTGTCATTAAGAACCATTGCCACTGAAGTTGGTGTCAGCCATATGGCTCCCTACGCCCACTTCAAAAATAAAACCGAATTACTTAAAGCGGTTGCTGCTGCTGGTTTTAATCAACTAGGCAATAATTTAAAAAACATCCAACAAAAATCGAATCAATCCAATGAATTGTTGTTGCTCTATGGTGTGGCTTATATCGAATTTGCGACCAATAACCCACAAATTTACAAATTGATGTTACGTCAAATACACCCAAACCAACCGCGGACTAGCAAAAGCCTGGCCACCGAAGAACTGCAACCATCAATCAACGAAACCCTGTTACGCGAAGCCAGTAATAAACCTTATCTTTTTTTACGTGATTGTTTTGTCAATAATCAATCAGATGAAAAAACCATAAACATCCAAACACTGGGGGCTTGGTCACTGGTACATGGCATCGCTTCTTTGATGATTTCAGGTCAAATCAGTATCGACAAAAATTCATCGGTGAAACAATTTTTAGCTACGGCCACACAAGGATTTACCCCATAATTCAAAATGTAATTTCGATGTCACTGAGTGGAAAAGCCACACAAGAATGAACCCAGCCAAAATCTTTATCTGACTGACGCAAACGTGTCTCAGGTGGGTTAAACACATCACCTGCTAACACTTTCACCCGGCACAAGCTACACTCACCCGATCGACATGCATTCTCAACTGAATAACCATTGCGCTCAAGACTATTGAGTAAGGGTTCTCCTGCTTTCGCCCTGAACTGGCCTTTACCTTTTACCGTGACCATCACTGCTTTATTTTCATTAATAACTTGCGGCCACCCTGAAACCTTACTTGGCTTTTTCGGCGGCCCATTACATTCCATACGTATGCGTTTATCAGCCACACCCATGGCTTTCAATTGCTCTTTGCAATAGTCATTGAATGGCGTGGGTCCACACACATAAAACGTTTGATCTTTAACTTCACCAAGCACCTTTGAAATTAATTCCTTGGTTAAATAACCGGTTAATCCGACATAAGATTCTGCCGGGCGAGAAATCACTTCGGTCAAACTGAAATTATCATGGTTTGCTGCCATCTCACGAAACGTTTCAGCAAAAATAATATCATCTTCATGGCTGTTTCCATAAATTAAATGATAATTAATATCCAACCCTCGATTAAGTACATTTTGAATCATGCTTCTGGCTGGCGCTGCCCCAGAACCTCCAGCTAAAAAGACCAAATCATTGCCATGAAACAAAGGATTGTGATAGAAACTTCCCATTGGACTGGTTGCGATAAATTGCTGCCCTTCTGTTACATGATTGCCTAATAAGTACCCAGTCACAAAACCCTTATCAACGATTTTCACGGTTAGATCATAATACCCTCGATGGGTGGGACAAGATGAAATGGCATAAGGTCTGGCGCTTTTTACACCATCAATTTCAACCCATAAATTGATGTATTGACCGGCTTGAAATGGAGGTAAAGTTTGTTCATGACTGACCAAACGAAACGTCTTGGTTGAAGCCGTTTCTTGAATAATTTGATCAACCGTCAACACCAACCTCTTCGGGTGAAGCTTGGCAACTTGCGAAGTCACCTTGCCTTTAAATTCAGATTTATCGGTTCCAACTTCTGCGCGTTGTAGCATCTGTTCGGCTCCGGCTTGATATCCAGTCACTTGATTTAAAATGTTTTGCTTAATACAGTCTGTTTTTGAGGTGGTATCAGACATGGCTGGTCTCCATTGTTTCATTCAATTGGGTGCTTGATGCTTTGGTCTTTTTAGTTTGCAATTCTTTCAATACATGACGACCAGTTGAACTGCCCAGCATATAAGTGGGTTGAAAGCCCCCCATACCCACCCAGCTGCTGGCTAAATGTAATCCGGTTACACTGTTTGAACGGTCACGATACAATGGTGAGTCTTCTGGGTTTTGTTGAAAACCATAAATGGCACCACCTGGGGTATTTAAATACCGCATCATGGTGAGTGGTGTGGCGACTTCTACCTCTTCAATGCTTGCGGTCAAACCGGGAAAAGTCTGTTCTGCTTGAGCCAATAACAACTCAGCAAAAGCATATTTTGTTTCAGCGTACTTCTCAACTGGCACCGCTTCCCATAATTTTCCGTATTGTAAACACAACAAGGACACTTGAGATTTGCCCTCTGGTGCAAAACCAGGATCGTCGACGTTGTAACATGTCATCATGGTTGCCACTGGCGCCTTCATGGTGCTCATGGTGTCATACATCAATTCTTCATCAGTGGTACTCGATAAAAATGTAGATGCATTGGTGATCCCCAGCTCAGCAGGTGTCCGATCTAACCCCAAATACAAACAAAAAGCCGAAGTCCCCATTTCACGTGATTTAAAATCATCACAGACATCTTTTGGCACAGTTGGCGTGTCGAGTAACTCAGTGTAGGTCAAAACAGAACTGGCATTGGATACAACCGTTTCACAACTGATCACATCGCCATGTTCAGTTCGCACCGCTTGTACTTCTGGCTTGCCATCCACTGTTTCTGTCAATATTTTATCCACAGCACAATTGAATCGCACTTCACCACCGGCCTCCAAATAGCTTTCTAACAAAGCACTAGACAATGCCTGCGATCCGCCTTTGATGTGCCATGGTTTAAACACACCATAGCTAAATAACATAACCGCCAAATCAACAAATGCCATTTGGCTCGGTGGCAAGCCTAAGTAACACCAGTAAGCCGCGATCACTGTTTTTAATTGTTCACTTTTAAAAAATTCATCCAACACATCTTTCGCTTTTCTTAAACCGTAATCCACAAAGTGTCCGGCTGAATCATGCAGTAGTTCGGCATCGTTTTTTTTACGCGCTTCTGGCAAATACATAAATTTTTCAACACAAATTTTTTCACACAATGTCATGAATTTTTTAATGGCCTCAGCTTCCTCAGGTACAAATTCAATCAACGTGGTTTTGATTCCATCCCAACATGCTGGTAAAGTCAGATCAAAATCATTTACACCATCATTAACCACCATCCGATATAAGTCTGACTCTTGAATAAATTCAACTTTATCCATCACACCCAAGTTCTGGAAAACTTGACGCATAACAAAAGGGTGTTCTTCCGTACCCAATCCACTCAACTGATGCAAAGCCACTTCAAATTCAAACACTCCGCGCACGAATGAAGTCGCACAACCACCGGGTATGTTGTGTTTTTCAAGCAACAAGGTGCGCGCACCGCCGCGTTGTAGGGTAGCAGCAGCGGTTAAACCACCATTTCCCGCACCAATAACAATGGCATCAAAGTCTTTCATCATGTTTTCCTGTTGAACAATCAACTTTAAAATTTACACTGTAAAGATTGGTTTGGCAAGTTAAATTATAAAAAACAAAGACTCGTTGATATGACAACCGTGATTAAGCTGAAAAGACTCAAACACGAGCCATATTGGACTGTGACTGTCATTCAATATTCATCTACTTGCCACATCACTGTAAACACCCACGCTTAAAATTTTACCCACTTAAACACCGCAAGCTGAACCAATGTACCCAAACAAAACTTTCAACTTAGTCTACCAAATCAAAACAATTTCTGAACAGCCACAACACCTTAATCAATGGGTCAATGAGGTGACTTTTCGCAGTCAATTGTTAACCCAGTCCCCATATACCGGCAAACCCAGCAGCAATCAATCGTTCATTGATCCAATGCAATTAAACAGGACACCTAGCAAACAAGAGTTTTATATAAACAAAGTGACATCGAAAATGAGCTTAATTGAAACTAAAACGCAAAAGTGGCACATGCTCACTTTTGCATTTTGTTGTATGTTGGTGGTGGGCGGATCGGTTTTTGCTGTTGAGAAAATTACCTATAATCGACAACAAGCCACACTTAATCAAGCTGATTGATCAACCCATTTATTCACATGATGATCTATAAACTTGGCTTTTTTATTGGGTTTCATTTGAGCCAATTCCAACCAAATTAATCCATCGACGCATCCATTAAAATAAGGGTCTGTCGCAAAATTGATAAAACCCACACCGCCAGGAAGGCACAAATCAGTATACTGTTTAAATAAAACCGGGAGTTTAACCCCAGCTGATTTCATGGTTTGCTTCAATGCCTTGGTTGCAGCCTTTATTTCCATTTCATGCGAAACAGGTGAATAATTAAAACAATTATAGGGTTGTGCATTAGGTGCTGAGACTGGCTTTGGATAATAATGAGCATAATGACCTGCCAGTTGATTAAGAATCTCAGGCGGGTATTCACCAGGAATTGAAACCGCACCGAATAAATATTTAATTTCAGGATGCGCATTGATAACGGCACCTATCCCATACCATAAATACTCTAAGCCCCTGAGCCCCCAATATTTAGGTTGCACGAAACTTCGTCCCAGCTCTAAACTAGCGTCTGCCTGATGAATAAAAGAAGAGTCAAACTGATACAGTGATGAACAATAGAGTCCTTTCACACCCTTTTGTTTAACAACCTCACCACAAAACCCCAAGCGATAGGCCCCAACCACTTCAAGCTCTCTGTCATTCCAAAGTAATAAATGTTTATAATAAACATCAAAAGCATCCAGGTCAGTACGTAAGCCGGTGCCTTCTTTCACCCTTCTGAAAGACAACTCTCGCAATCGACCAATCTCTTGCATTAACAATGAATCCGGTTGGTATTCCAGTAAAAATATTCGCATCCCATCTTGGGTCTGACCAATTGAATTTAACTGCTGTATTTCTGCCAACAAACGGCGTCTTTGAATGGGGTGTGCAATGGTCGGTGTGGTATTAAATTGGCGCTTATTTTTACGTAAACCAAACAAATGTTTTCTAAACTTTTTTGCCAACATTTTGGGTTTAAGCTTGGTGACTAACCAGTCGGCAGGTTCAATCGGGTCACCCACAATGAATTCAATTGTGTTGTTTTTTTGTTTATACATTTCATTAATCAGTAACAAAGTACTGAGTGGCTTATATAACATGGAAGCGGCATAAAACATAACCGAGTTACGGGATTCAATCAATACCGGTAATATAGGCGCATTGTTGTTATTGGCTATTTTGATAAAACCTGATTTCCATTGACCGTCTTTGATTCCTTCAGCTGTAATCCGTGACACTTCACCGGCTGGGAAAATAATAACAGCTTGCTCACTTTGTAAAGCCTTATTGATGTTGTGTATATTATTTTTATGTTGTGCTTTTTGACTGATGTTATCTATCGGTAAAAGCAAATCCCTGATCGCTTCAATTGATGACAACAAAGGCGTTGCAATGATCTTTACATCAGGTCTGATGTCATAAACCATACGCATCAATGCCAATCCATCTAAAGAACCAATCGGATGGTTAGCCACAATGACAACCTTTCCTTGAGCAGGAATTTTACTTAAATCTCTGCTTGATACTTTGTAATCAAATGCAAACTCTTTAAGAATCGCATCAAGGAATGAAAAACCCGTTAAATGTTGATTACTGAGAATGAATTGATTGATTTCTTCGGTATGCAGTAGTTTCTCTAAAACCTTAAAAAGTCGTTTGTATTTCTGCATCTTAGGGGCCAGTTCAGGGTAGTTATCAATGATGTTTTTTTGCAGGTTGAGCATCAGTAAATCTAATTTAAAAATTAAATTGTAAATAATGCAGCTGAGCCGCTAATGACAAATTAGTGAACATTTGGTGACATCAAAGCCTTTTTTGCATAGAAACCTGATTATAGGTGAGTATAATGGTGATCATTTAATACGGTCAGAACATTTATGGGTAACATAATCTCAGATATGCTGGGCAGATCACCAGTTGAGCCTTTACAGGAACACATCAAAACTGCGTACCATGCAGCGACATTATTGCCAGACTTGTTTAAGGCTGCCAATCTAAATGATTGGGTAAGAGTGGATGAAATATCAGAACACATTAAACAATTGGAAAATGAAGCTGATGACATGAAAAATGACATCCGAGCCAATTTACCTAAAAGTTTATTCATGCCAGTCCCACGGCAAGATTTACTTGAGTTGGTGTTGGTACAAGATAAAGTTGCCAATCTCAGCAAACAAATTTCAAGTATGGTTATGGTGCGTAAATTACAAGTTCCATCCAGCTTATATGAACAGTTTATTGAATTCGTTGAACGTTGTGTTGATGCCGCAAAAAAGGCCAAACAAAGCGTTAATGAATTGGATGAGTTATACACCACTGGCTTTCGTGGTGCTGAAGTAAAAGTGGTTGAAAAGCTGATAGCCAAATTGGATAAAATTGAAACCGAAACTGACGGTATGCAAAACGGCTTACAAGCCAAAGTATTTGCCATGGAAAATGAATTGCCACCCGTAGAAGTGATGTTTTTATATAAATTAATTGATATGACTGGCGATGTGGCTGACCAAGCAGAACGCATTGGCCGACGCTTAGAGTTGTTACTGGCTAAATAACAGGGGAAATTTTATGGAATTTGAGTTAACGTATGGACTTACTTACGTCATTCTAGCCGCTGTTTTTGGCGGGTTTATGGCTTGGGGAATTGGTGCCAACGATGTGGCCAATGCCATGGCTACTTCGGTTGGATCCAAAGCCATTACCATCAAACAGGCGATTGTCATTGCCGCTATTTTTGAATTTTCTGGTGCTGTTTTGGCTGGTGGTGAAGTCACTTCAACCATCCGCAAAGGCATCATTGATGCAGATTCAATTGCAGGCAACCCCGAACTCTTGGTTTTTGGTATGCTGGCCTCATTATTGGCCGCAGGTTGTTGGTTGTTGTTGGCTTCAAAAAAGGGGTGGCCAGTTTCAACCACTCATTCAATCGTCGGTGCCGTGGTGGGTTTTGCTGCTGTAGGTATCGGTACTGAAGCCATTAAATGGAGTAAGGTCGGTGACATTGTAATGAGCTGGATCATCACCCCAGTTATTGCAGGTGTTTTGGCTTTCTTTATTTTTCAAACAGTACATCACTTAATCCTAAAACAAAAACACCCATTAGAAAAAGCCAAACGTTTCGTCCCAGTCTATATGTTTATTACGGCATTTGTATTGACTTTGGTCACGATTAAAAAGGGCTTGAAACATGTAGGCTTGGAATTGACTGATACCCAATCCTATTCCTACGCAGCCTTATCTGGTTTACTTGTTTCTTTGATTGGTGCTTACTTTATTTCAAGAATTAAAGTAGACAAGAAAAAAGAAAAAGATTTTCACTTCTATACTGTAGAGCGGGTTTTTGCTGTACTGATGGTCATTACAGCTTCAGGTTTGGCTTTTGCACATGGCTCCAATGATGTGGCCAATGCAGTTGGACCTGTTGCAGCCATTGTCTCTACTGCCAAATCAGGTATAGTTTCTGCCGAATCGGGGGTCCAAACATGGATTTTATTGTTAGGCGGTATTGGTATTATTATTGGACTGGCTACTTATGGGGTTCGCGTCATCAGAACCGTGGGACAAAAAATCACTCACCTGACACCTTCTCGTGGTTTCGCTGCTGAATTGGCCGCTTCTACAACCATTGTGGTGGCTTCTGGTACTGGCATGCCAATTTCAACCACCCAAACCTTGGTGGGCGCTGTGTTAGGTGTTGGTATGGCGCGCGGGATTTCAGCCATTGATTTAAAAGTGGTTCGTAATATCTTTGCATCTTGGGTTATCACTATACCCGCAGGTGCCAGTTTATCGATTGTATTCTTCTTTATATTGAAGGCAATATTTGGCTGATAACATCAGATCAATCAGTCAATTCGAAGCCCGTTTTAAACAACGGGCTTTTTTGTGTCAAAATACTGTAATGAAAAATAGCTCAATCACCCTGTCAAAATTGTACTTCAGCTTATCAAATCAGGGCAACTTGAAAGACATCAAGAAACTGTTTCATCCAGAGGCCACATACAGCTCTGAACAGACTGGCCTATACTATGGTGTTGAAGACATCATGACCATGATGCACCATTTTTTTAATCAGTATCAAAGCTTACATTGGCACATCGATGAGATGAAAGCAAAGACCCCATTAATCACCGAAATTAAATTCAGCTGTTTGGCTGTTGACCACCATCAAGTTAAATCTGAAAGAACTGGCGTTGAACGTTTGCTGGTGGTTGATGAATTGATTAGGCACATAGAAGTTCGTTGAATAATGAAACTCAAAACAAAGGCATAAAAAAAGGCATGAACGATTCACACCTTTGGCTTAATTAATAGACTGTTTGGCTTACTTTTTATCCCAACGCTCACCATTGACATTGATTTTCCCAGAACCATCATCAATCAACTTAAACTGTCCTTCAAGNTTCTTAACCANTACATCACCAGAACCATCATCCACTTTAAAATCACCGCCAATGTTTTTTGCCATAATTTCACCAGAACTGTCCTCAATATATACATTTCCTTGGATGTTTTTAATTTCGATTGAACCTGAGCCATCTTCAATAGTGAGGTTACCATTTACATCAGCAATTTGAATCGGACCAGAACCGTCATCAATTTCAACATCATTACCTATATCCCTCAATGTAATCGATCCTGAACCATCATCAACTTTTAATTCACCATCAATGTTTTCGATCGACATCGACCCAGAACCGTCATCAATCACCAAGTCCATACCTCGTGGTAATTCAACTTCAAGGTGGATCATAATATTTTTCGTCTTACCCCAACTTATGCCGTCTTTTGATTTGGCATAAACCATGNCATATTCACTTTGTCGCTCAATTGAAAATATTTTTTTACTTTCAAATGCCTCAACCAAGTCATCCATGCCTCTGTAATCATCAGACTCAATGGTGGCGTTAATTCTGATTTCATTTCCTGATGTGCCCACAATATCTAAAGACCCTGATCCAACATCAAATTCAACCGCGCTGATGCGATCCGTTGACATTTCTAACGATCGATTAAACTTCAGGTTTTTGCCAGACACCGCTGAAAATGAAACCAAGCTGATGGCAGTCATTAGCACTATTTTATTCATGATTCTGTCCTCTTAAATATTTATTGATTGTAAGTGAAAACGACTCATTGGCTTAAAAGTTACATTCAATACAAACCATTTGATTACTGAACACAGAAATTCCTGTTTATATTTTGGGTTTTGCTTAACAAGCAGTATCAAATTGATTTAAAAAGAGAATAACGACAAACATTAAAAACGGTGGAGAACCGCTTTCATTATCTTAACCATTTTAGCAGTGTGGTTAAAAAATTCGACTCGTTGTTTGCAGCTTCCCCCACATGCCAACGAGTCGATATAATATGAATGACCCAGTTAATTGACCTGATTAACTCAGCATTCGGTAAGAGAGGTAAATGATTTTCTTACCATAATGACATTCGTCATTACCCTATAAAGCGTAATTGGGATGAATTTCCATCATATTATTTAAAAAAAAATGAAATTAATTGATAGAACATACTTTGTAGTTATATTTTTCTTCGGTTTTAAAGGGTATATAGCCGGACACATTAAACGCTGGGCCACCACTCAGCGAATTGATAAATAACTTGGTATGACTGGCTTTGAATGTCACAACTGGGCTTAGCATCTAACTATGCTGGGATTCAATCGATNAATTCAACAGTGAATTGACTTCGGCAAGAATTCTTTTTTGCCCAACTGAGTCCGCGGCATAAATGACCATGGATTTTTCTGCAGCCGCGTTCAATAAATTTTGAGCCAACACTTCATCACCACATTTCAACGCAAGCGCACCCAACTGTAATTCATTGAACATGCGGCGCCAACTTTTAGCTGACAGGCCTTCAACTTCAGGCAATAGGTGATTAATTTTTTGAATCGCTTGTTGGCAAATGGTCTGATCTGGNTGGCTGCCGATTAAGTTAGTTAATGCAGTGATGTTATTTTGTCGATTAGATCGCTTATTTTCGATATAAATTGGAATAATTTCATCTAAGATGGCTTGAGATTCTTCATAACGACCCATTTTTGATAGCAGTCGAGCCAAGTTACTTCGACTACTGGCTATGCGATAGGGACTGTTCGAATGGTATTTCTGCCTTAAATCTATGGACTCACGGTATAAGGGTTCTGCCAATTCATATTGGCCCATGTCTTCATACAAGTACCCCATATTATTTATTTGTAACACATAATTGAGGCTCTTTTTACCTGAAACTCGNAGACTGATGGCTATCGCTTCTGCATAAATTGATTTAACTTCCTGATATTTGCCTTGATCATGATACAAAGCCCCAAGTTCTGCAGTCACACTCGAATAATTTGGGTGATCTTCGGTAAACAGTTTTCGGCTNTTTTCACGATTTTCTATAAAAACAGCTTCTGCCTCAACGTATCGTTCTAAATCTTTTAGTTTCATCGCTATGCTCTGCTGACGAACCAGAAATTTAGGGTGCATTCGACCATGTAGTAATTCAGCATATTCAGCCGCTTGACTGATGTAACTTAAAGCCAAATCCTTGTCAGTTGTGGCATTTGACATTTCATTGTAAATTCTTCCCAACAGTGCAGCATCTTCAACACCTTGTACTTTTAAACGATCAAGGGTTTGTTGCAACCTTTCAGTAACTAATTGGTCTTTTTCAAAAAAACCATCAATGGTGGCAATGCGAATATGCAACCACGCCAATTCTTTCGGATCATCAATTAAGTCAACCATCGCCATAGCACGTTTTTGGTATTCAATGGCGGCNTNCTCGTCATCGGCAAAAAAGGCCATAACACCTAACTGACCCAAAGCAAATGCTTGACCGTTCAAGTTATGTTCTGATTTGAAAAGTGCCAACACGGTTTCATAGTGCTTTATGGCTCGGTTATGATGTCCCAATTGATGTTGAATACTGGCTAATTTACTTAACAATGTGGCTTTTATCTTTGGTTGTTCATCCAAACCAACTTCTAGCTGACGTTCAGCACTGGCCAGCACATCATCTAAATTAATCGCTTCTCCTTTATTGGCTAAGGGCGAAGCTGATTCTAAAATGTTGACTAAAAAATCTGTGGTTCGATTNGCAATGGTAGACTGNTCTTGCGCTTCTTTTTGTGCCAACAATGCCTTGTCTCTTTCTATTTTGAGGTGCTTTTGGTTATTTAACAACACCATCTGCAAAGCAATGATAAAAACCAACACCNCCGTAGATAAGATGGATGCCAGTGGATTTCTAGTAACAAATTTCTTAACTCGGTACCAATGGCTATCACCTGCTGCCATCAACGGCATTCCACTGAGGTAGTTTTTAATGTCATTCGACATCGCCTCAACACTTTGATAACGTCGTTCCGGCTCTTTTCGCACAGCCATTAAAATTAAGTTATCTAAATCTCCTTTAAGATGTTTCCGACCATAGTTACGTTTGAAATTAATAGTTTGAATCAACTGACTGGGTAAAATGGGCGTCAATTGAGTNATTTCATGCATCAGCTCAGCGGGCACTTCACTTTTGACCGCTTGCGCCCTTTGACCGGTTAACATTTCATACAACAACAAGCCCAAAGNGTATACATCTGTAGTGGTAGAAACAGGGATTCCTGTCACTTGTTCTGGACTTGAATATGCCAAAGTCATCATTGGCAAAGTTTGTGTTTTCACTTCATTTTTATCAATGAATTTTGCAATACCAAAATCCAATAATTTGACCGTTCCATCATGAGTCACATAAATATTCGATGGCTTGATATCTCGGTGAATCACAGAATGCGAATGGGCATAGCTGATGGCATCGCATATTTGTAAAAAACAAATTAAGTATTTTCTGAGGGTAAATTTATTTTGTTTACAATATTCCAGTAATGGCAAACCCTCAACCAACTCCAAAACCATATATGGTCTGTTGTCACCCAATTCCCCGCCATCGAGGAGTTGTGCAATATTAGGGTGTTTTAAACTGGCCAATAACTNACGTTCGCTTTGGAAGCGTGCCAATTCAATTTGATTGTGTACCGGTTTTAGAAACTTAATCGCCACTTGATGTTGAAAATCACCACCAATCCGGTTGGCCAACCAAACTTCTCCTTGCCCGCCCTCACCCAAGGGTTTAATCAATTCATAAGCCCCAATTTTCATCTTGGCTACAATCGGCTTAATGTCTAAACTAACTTGCACCCGTTCAACCACTGCTTGAGTCAATTCAATTTCTTCTGCACTACACTGAAGTAACTTTAAGACATGTTGTTTAATCTCTGCTGATGCATCAGACAATTGAATCAAATCAATTTGTTGTTGCTCCGATAAATCCAAACATTGATCAAATAACTGTCTAATTTGTTGACCACGGGTCAAAGGAGGTTGTTTGTCTTCTGACATTAAAACTGTTCACTCAAATAATGACTGATGTGTGCCTTAGCAAAACGCAAATCACGTTCTAAAGTAGGTACTGAAACTTTCAACATTTCAGCTGTTTTTTCTTTATCNATACTGGTGAAGTAAAATAAATCAATCGCCCTCGCCGCTCTTTTATCCATCGCTTCCAAATCATCTATGGCATCACTGATTACTGAAAAATCAGTCATTNTGTCACCATGAATGCCCAGCGCATCGGTATACATAACTTTGGGTTGATTACCACCTCTTTTTTGGCTTGAGTTCTGCCTTCCGTAATCAACCAACAAACGTCGCATTTGCCTNGCAAGAATAAAGACATAGTGTTCAGAATCCAGTTCAGANTGGGTNGGAAGTGGGATNTTAACAAAGGCTTCATGCACCAAATCAGTGGGAGACAAGGTGTGATTATTTCGTTCATTGGACATGAGTTTATTGGCAATGATTTTTAACTGCTGGTATATCTCTTGATCAAGCTCAGTGTTCATTTGTTTGTGGTTTTTTTCGTAGGCAAATAAATTTTATCACGAAAATCATATGTTTTTTTGAGTCATTTGTCGCAGAAATTAATAAGCCCTTAAAATGTGGCTCAACCATTATTTTTTATCAGATTGAGTCTTTTTTATTCTGCCAGATTGACGCAATGCATCACGTAACACGTATTCTATTTGTGCATTCACACTGCGCAAATCATCAGCAGCCCATTGCTGGACTGCTGATAATATATCTTCATTAATCCTTAGCGGAAATGATTTCTTCTTAGCCATTGTGTCAGTATAAACTACCAGAGTTAACGACAGGCTGAACATTTTCTTCACCGCACAATACCACCAACAAATTACTCACCATTGCGGCTTTGCGCTCATCATCTAATTCAATGATNTTCTTTTCACTCAATTGATTTAATGCCAATTCAACCATACCTACTGCACCTGCAACAATCTGTGTTCTGGCTGCCACGATGGCTTGTGCTTGTTGACGTTTTAACATCGATGCTGCAATTTCTTGAGCATAGGCCAAATGTGAAATCCGAGCTTCAATCACTTCTACACCAGCTTTATCTAAACGGTCTTGCACCTCTTTTTGTAACAAATTTGCAATGCCTTGTGGATCAGAACGTAAGGTGATTTTTTCATCACTGTGCGATTCATAAGGATGTGCTGTGGCTAGGTTTCGTAAGGCCGCTTCAGTTTGAATGTGAACAAAAGACTCATAATCATCCACCTCGAAAATAGCCTCAGCCGTATCNACCACTTTCCANACAACTACGGTAGCAATTTCAATTGGGTTACCCGCACTGTCATTCACTTTTAACTGCCCACTTTCAAAATTGCGAACACGCAGCGACACTGCTTTTTTTCCAAAAAACGGATTGGCCCATCGCAATCCCGAATCATTGACAGTGCCGACGTATTTACCAAACAACTGTAACACTTTAGATTCATTGGGGTTCACCATAAATAAACCGGCCATCATGGTGATTACCACTGGAATCATCAACACCGCAATAACCACCAATGGAACAATTCGAGATTTACCTGCATAGATTAATAATGCGATGTCAGCAATTAACACCAACAGAAACAATAACAACATCGGAATACCACTTTTGGCATTTATTCTTTTTTCAGTAACCATCTAACTTCTCCTACTTAATATCATAATGATATCATTATGTACAACAAACCATCGATTAAACAGTGCGAGAAGTCATGGTTAAATTTGACTTAAGCTGATTTGTCTTTGAATAATTTTGATTTTTTGATTTTAAGCCTGGTCAGCATAAATTTAAATAANGTGCTGAGAATTTTCAAACCATAAATACTGCTGTCTTTAAAGCTGATACTGGATGCTTCTGAAAAATACCTCACTGGCATCGGCGCATCGCCCAACTTAAAACCATGATAGACCGCTTGAGTGATTAACTCGGCATCAAATGAAAAGTCATCGGCATTATNTTCAAATGGAATGGTTTCCAGTACTTTTCGGTGGTAAACACGAAAACCAGAATGGCCTTCGGCTAAGTTTTGCCCCAATATGACATTCATCATCAAGGTCAGCATGCGGTTACTAAAATATTTATAAAACGGCATACCNCCATGCAGCGCTTCTTTTCGAGTTCTTATTCGAGCGCCCAACATAAAATCACACACACCATGATCAATAAACCCNGTAAAGAACGGAATTAAACTGGCATCATACTGATTATCCGGATGGAGCATAACTATGATGTCAGCGCCGGCATCCAAGGCCTCTTGATAGCACAATTTTTGATTACCACCATAACCTTTGTTGGTCTCATGCTCAAACACACTCAGACCCAGAGACTTGGCTAAANTCACGGTATTGTCTGAAGAACAATCATCCACCAAAATGATCTCATCATAACAATCCTTGGGGATGGCATCGAGCGTGTCCTTTAATGTCTTTTCAGCATTGTAGGCAGGCATGATGATGACTATTTTGTTTTTTTTCTGATTATCCATAGGGCTAATATCAAACTACTTAAACTGACCAACCAACCGAGGGTAAAGCTGAGTGGCTCATAGGTAAATGTAACTGTGTGCNATCCTGCNGGTATTTTAATGGCTTGCAGCACAAAATTGGCAGCAAATATCTCTGTTTTTTCACCATCTACCCTAGCCTGCCAACCTGGGTAATAACTTTGTGACAAAACCAACCACCCACTGTGCGCAGTAGAAACCTCCATAGCGATGTGATTGGCTTCAATCTTATTGTATTCGATNCTTGAATTGTTGTTNACTGAATTGACCTTAACATCATTTAACTGCTTTGATTGTTGTTGCTTACTTTCTAATACAACCGACTGACTTAATTTTAATTTATCTGTAATGACTTGCGCCAAAGCACCTTCAGCAGAATCAACCCATTGCACTTGTTCAACTAAAAACGCCAAGCCTTTGGCATGATCATTTTGGTAAATTTTAATTTCACCATCATAAACAAGCCTGATATGGGCAGGTGCGCTTTCAGACAAATCTTTTTTTGACAACAAATAACGGACGTTTAAGAGGTCAAAATAAGGCAATATACTGGGATCGAATGATCTGAAATCATAATACCAAAAGGCATCTTTACCTTTCAATGCTTGATTAAAAAACTGATGATAACGATCAATCACCGGGACATCATAACCACGAATGTCATGAACCCGAGCCAGCATATTGGTGCTTGGTTTTAAAATATAATCATAACCCACTGTTCTGAATGGCGGTTGCTGCGTTTTGAGAAAAGCCAAAGCAGGCGGCGTTTCCTGAGGCAAAGCCTGGGCCATATCTACCACTGGATTCCATTGGTGCCCTTGTTGAAACAAATCAACAAAGACCAAAGTCAGTAACAACAGTGACACCGCTTGATTAAACCGACTGGCCAACCACATCAAGACCACAATAAATAGCAGCAGTAAAATCACAACATCTGCATACCTGCTCACTGCTGCCATCAAATCTTCAGTTGAACTTAAAAATGGGGTCAAATCACCGGGTTGCCAGAACCATTTGATTGCTACGTAGGTAATCAAAACGGTCACCACTAAAACAACCAGGTATTTTATGCTGGGCTGCTTGTTTAAAGCATGCTGCAATCCCATGGCAGCTAACACAACAAGGCCAAACCCAGCCAACACAGAAAAGTAAAACAAGGGCAAATGATTAAATAAAGGCAGGCTTTTAACCAAAAAGTAAAAAGGATTGATACCAAAAGCCACTGCCAAAGACAAGAAACTCAAGATCAAAAATGGCAGGGCTTGTTTATAACTAACCAGTACCGCATACAATGCCAATGGCAAACAAACCAAACCAACGTACGGGCTAAAGGCATGGAAGCCAATTTGGTTTTCATGCCAACCATTGAATATGAAAAACTCACCCATTAACAAATTAATCAAGCCAGGCGTAGGTATGTGTAGTTGTTTGATGGCGTCACGTTCAGACCAGATGGCTGTATTGAATAAAAACTCCACAAATGGGAACACCAAAATCGCCGCAATGAGCAAACCAAAAAGATACACCAGAAAAAAAGACCACAGGGCTTTCACACTGAAAGTATTCAGTTGGATTAATCGACATAAATAATACAAGCCACATCCAGCTGCTGTTAAAAATGCGATCTCCACATGTCCCGCCATTAACGTCAAAGCCACCACCAAAGCATATAAACTTATATTTTTAGCCTGGTGACTTTGTAACAACCTTTCCACCATATAAAAACTGAGAGGAATTAAACAAACCACATTAATATGCGGATGATTCAACCAAAAGACTGAAAAGGCGCAGAACCCAAAAGCCACTCCAGCGAACAAGGCTGGGTAATGTGTCAGCTTAATTTTTCTGATAAAAACATAGCTTAAGAAACAACCAAAAAAAATCTTCAACAAGGCGCTGATGGTAAAGCCCAACGGAGGCTCAAGTACATACTGAAATAGATTCAAAGGAAACAACAAGGCAGACTGCGTATTTGCCCACAGTGGGTTCCCTGCAAAAATATACGGGTTCCACAAAGGAAAATTACCGGCAAAAATCTGCCTCTTGGCTTCCATGAAAAAGGGCAAGAATTCAGTACTTTGATCTTGTAAGTGGGGGTTGCTTGGTTGTACCAGCTCATCAGTTTTGACCGCATCCCAAGGACTAATGAAGTTCAAATAGTCAGTTTGGCTAACAACCTTACCCTGCAAAATTGGATAGAAAAACACCAGCACCAAAACCACATAGAACAACGCTGCTTTGTAGTAATCACGGCTGATTTTTAATGAGTTTACATTCAAATTTTTCACAAAATGTTTGGATTATATTGAGTTGCGATCAATTACCTTAAAACCTTTAAGACACTGAACTTATATATTTTTATGTGTATTTTACACGCTTTAAAGACTGGTTATCTGGCGGTTGGTATGACTCAATTCCCAACAACTCAAAGAGAATGTTAACTGATTCTCCATCCAATTGTATAGCACATTCAATCTGTTATTTGTACCGCAAGCATAGTAAACTTGACGATTGTGAAATCAAAAAACATTCATTGAACCAACAAATCAACATTCAATTTCTTCGATCCTTGGCTGCACTGTTGGTTGTTATGGCTCACTTACATCCACATTTTTATAAATCGGGTGGGTTACTCTCGGCTGTTTTTGGATTTTTTGTGCAGTTTGCTTATGCTGGCGTTGATATTTTTTTCGTGATCAGCGGCTATGTTATCTGGATATCAAGCCATTCATACCAAGGCAAAGAATCAAGCATACGCTTCATATACAACCGTGCCACTCGGATTTTTCTGGGTTATTGGCCGTACCTTATTTTATATTTCTTGGTGTTGTTTTTTTTAGCCAGCGACAAACTGGCTGATGTTGATTATGTTGGCTCCATATTTTTGACGCAAATTGGTATTCACAAACTTTTAATTCCAATTGCATGGTCATTGACCTATGAAATGTATTTCTACCTTTGCTTCACATTTTTGTTGTTACTGCCTCGTAAATACTTGGCCTTGGCAATCAAATCACTGTTCTTACTGATTGTCTTGATTCAAGGTTATCATATTTTGTTTAACGACATTTATGCACCAGAAAATTTTGTATACCTGCCCTTCTACCTCACGTTTATGACATCGCCTTTTTGTCTGGAGTTTTTAACGGGTTGCTTATTGGGTATGTATTTTGAGTCTGGAAGAATTAAACACCTCAAATCATTAGGCGCTTTGGCCGTTCTGGTTTTTGCTACCGGCTTCTACTACCAACAAACATACATTTTACCCACGGGACTTTTAGCCCAAGGTTATTTTCTGCCCCAACGAATTTTGTTTTGGGGCACCACTTCAGTTTTATTGGTTGCTATTTTTATAGAATTAAACAAACGTGGGGTCATAATTATGAAGCGAACTTCAGCATTATTGGGCGGCGCTTCATACAGTATATATTTATCACACATGCCAATTATATTTTTGCTGAAAGAATTCGGTTTTTTTACCACCTTTCAAAACATTGCGGTTTTACAAGAATTGTCCGTATTGGTGGTACTGGCAATAATTATTGGTTATAGCGTGCTTCANTATTGGTACATAGAACAACCATTGCTCAAAACATCTAAACGCATATGGCAAGCATTGAACTCTAAACGAAAAGTCAATAAGTCCGAGAGCAGATAAAGAATATTGAAGAGATTGGGTAAGAAGAAAATGGTGCCGACACCAAGAGTCGAACTCGGGACCTACTGATTACAAGTCAGTTGCTCTACCAACTGAGCTATGTCGGCACTAATTTTTCTGTCTCGTGTGAAACGAGGATGCGAAGTATAGACAAAAACATTTAATTGTTCAACTTTTTTTTAATCATTCGATTGTCGCATGGAATAGGCGTTTGTCTTCTCATTTGAGACAAATCTTGCGATAATGTGATTTTGACCACCAGACAATAGACATGACTCCACTCAAATTAACCCTAAAAGGCGTAGAATCTTTGAACGATTCAACGGTTAACATCACTTTTGATATCGAATCTGAACAGCCTTTTGTGGTCATTGCGGGACAGTTTTTACGACTCCACTTTACTCAAGACGATGGTCTAGAAACTTTCAGAAGCTACTCCATAGCCAATATTTTCCCAGAAGAAAAAAGCACTTTAGCTCAAGTTGAAATTGCTGTCTCTTGGGTACCAGGTGGCTTAGCCACTGAGAAACTGTCCAATATGAAGGTGGGTGAACAAATGGAGGCCACTGGGCCATATGGTCGTTTCTGTTTATTACCAGATCGCCACGAACGGTATTTTTTAATTGCCACTGGTACAGGGGTTACACCGTATCGAGCCATGTTGAAAGAAATCGAGTTAAGATTACAAGCTGGCTCAGAGTTTTATGTTGTAATGGGCGCTCAAAATGAATCAGGATTGCTGTATGAGTCTGACTTTGTGGCTTTAGATAATCAATATAAAAACTTTCACTATGTCCCATGTTTATCTCGTCAAACCAGAAGTAATCCATCTCTTAATGATCAGTCCGGCTATGTACAAACCTATTTAGCTGGCCATGATTTCGATACTGAAAACGACATTGCCTACCTTTGTGGCAACCCTAATATGGTTGATGAAGCCTTTGGGTTACTGAAGGAAAAAGGAATGCCAGTCCCATTAATTAAACGTGAAAAATACATCAGCCCAGCGACCAAGAAAAAATAATTGCGCTTTTTTCTATAGCAAAGCAGCACTTTATGACCATTGGGACATGATAAATTCATGCCATTTTAAATATAATTGTTAACGTTAAACAGCAAAATCTCTTATGAAAAAAATCTTAATCACACTGGTGACTTGGTTAACTGTCGCCAATGTTCAAGCACTTGAATTAAAACCATGCTTTATCGGCGCGACTGGATCAGGTGTCAGTACTGCAGCAGAATGCGGAAAGCTATCTGTCCCTGAAAACCGTCAAAACCCAAGTAAAACCATTGATTTGAACATTGCCGTTATTCGCTCAACCTCTGCCGAAAAAGTAAACGATCCTTTGATCTTGCTGGCAGGTGGGCCTGGACAAGGTGCCGTGGATACTTTTGCAGGAATTGTGAAGGTTTTTGATTCAATGTTGCCGCTAAGAGACATTGTGTTGGTAGATCAAAGGGGTACCGGTGAGTCCAATCCACTCAGATGTGAAATTGATCCTGAAGATTATGAAGCCTTAAGTGACATGCAATCTGACGCCTGGAAAGATTGGACCAAAAATTGTCACCGCGAACTGGATGCAGATACACGCTATTACACCACTGCCGAAGCNATCAATGATCTTGAAGCTGTTCGCGAAGCTTTAAGTATTGACCAATGGAACCTATATGGCGGCTCATACGGTACCAGAAAAGCACTGACCTACATGAAAATGTTTCCATCATCCATTCGTTCCGTGATTTTAGATGCTTCAGTGCCACAAGAACAAGCACTCGGAGTTGAGCATGAGGCCAACTTACGCAGCACATTGTCAAAAATATTTGCATTGTGTGAGGCTGATGACGCTTGTCAAACTGCATTTGGCGACGCAGAACAACAGTTATGGAAATTTCTTGATCAATTAAAACAAGAACCCATTAAATTGCGCTTACAAAATTCAAGCTCTGGTGAGTTTGAAGATGTGGTGATGACTCGTGAATATGCGGTGATTGCCATGCGCATGTTCGCCTATTCGCCAGAAACCATGGGGTTAATTCCATTGATGGTTTCATTGGCCAATCACGGACAACCTGAAACCATGGCGGCACAAGCTCAAATGGTCATGAACAGCCTGAACGAAGGATTGAACAATGCTTTGGAAATTTCTGTTTCATGTGCTGAGGATGTCCCTTTTATGCCGAGAAAAACCAACACCAACAATTCATTATTTGGTGACGAGTTATTTGAATTAATGCACGCAAGATGTGAATTATGGGATTCTATTCCAGTCGACCCCTCTTTCAAAGAAGCCGTGGTTTCAGACATTCCTACTTTGTTATTATCGGGAGAATATGATCCAGTCACTCCGCCAAAGAATGCCGAAAAAATCATGCAAACATTGAGCAATGCACAACATTTAATAGCCAAGGGTCAAGGACACATTGTAGGTACTCGTGGCTGCATGCCCAAAATAGTCACCGCCTTTATCAAAGATCCAACCACAGAATTAGATACACAATGTATGAATGATTTCAGAGATTTTTCATTTTTTATCAACATGAATGGGCCAAAAGAATGATTACAGTAGAACATATCAGCAAATCCTTTGGCGAAGTCCAAGCGGTTAAAGACGTAAGTTTAGTTGCAGAAGATGGCAAAATTACAGCCCTATTAGGAGCCAACGGCGCAGGAAAAACCACTTCGATGCGTATGATTTACGCCTTGATTACACCTGAAACGGGCGTGGTCACTGTCGATGGCATCAACTCCACTGAAAACCCAATTGCCGCCAGAGGCCGAATGGGAGTCTTACCCGATGCNCGTGGTTTATATAAAAGATTNACGGCTCGCGAAAACATGGCNTATTTCGGTCGTTTACAAGGCATGAGCGAAGCAGACATCCAAATCCGTTCTGAAGAATTGATTGAACGACTTGGAATGACTAAATTTGCTGACCGTCAAACTGATGGTTTTTCACAAGGCCAAAGGGTTAAAGTAGCGATTGCACGTGCCATTATTCATGACCCACAAAACATTTTATTAGATGAACCCACCAATGGTTTAGATGTGATGAGTACTCGAGCCATCAGAAGTTTTTTACGCGATGAAAAAGCCCGCGGTAAATGTATTCTGTTTTCATCTCATGTGATGCAGGAAGTTTCTGCTGTTTGCGATGTAATCACGGTGGTTGATGCCGGTATCATTCGTGCCACTGGCACTGAACAAGAGTTGTTAGATATGACACAAGAAACCAACCTTGAGGATGCCTTTGTGAACCTAGTGACTCAAGGAGAAGTGAAATGATCAGCAAGATTTTTAAAGTTGTCTTTTTCAAAGAAGTGACCGAAAATTTACGAGACAAAAGAACCATCATGTCTTCATTGGTTATGAGTGCTGTATTTGGCCCTTTGTTTATGCTTGGNCTGATTCACATGATGACCAATATAACCAAGGGTAAAGCCGAGGAACAATTAGAGTTACCTGTCATTAACATGGAAGGTGCGCAGAATTTAGAAAAACACCTCCTCAGTCAGGGCGTCAAAATTCTAAAAATGGGAGAGAAATCACCTGAACAAGCCATTCTAGATAAAGACCATGATGTTATTCTTGAAATTGATGACAGCTATGCGAATTCCTTCACTCAAGGACAGCCTGCCAAAGTCAAATTGTATTTTGATGGATCAGCCAAAGGCTCCACCAACATTTCAGTAAGAAAAGCCAGGGCCATTATCAACAGTTACTCTTCAAGTATTGGTGCGATTCGCCTCCAGCTTCGCGGTGTATCTCCCAATATCATCAAGGCCGTCAGTATAGAAAACCATGATCAAGCATCGGTTCAATCTAAAGGCGCCCAGTTTATGAACTTTTTGCCTTACTTTTTGATCATTATTTTATTTTCAGGAAGTATGTATTTAGCGATTGATACCACCGCTGGTGAAAAAGAACGAAAATCATTAGAACCTTTGTTCCTCAACCCNGTTAGCAGAATGGAAATCTTGGCGGGTAAATTGGCGGCCACCATTACCTTTGGTGTGATCACATTAATCCTTAGCATTATAGTGTTTAAGCTAACCATTCCGTTTTATCCGATGAAAGCGATGGGAATCACTCTTGAGTTGGGTTTTTCAAAGCTTATCACCATGGTGCTGGTGTTGATGCCATTGGCTGTTGTGGCCGGTGCAATTCAAACCATTATTGCCTCATTCAGCAAATCATTTAAGGAGGCCCAAACTTATGTTGGCCTATTGATTTTAATCCCAATGGTACCAAGTATGGTATTGATGTTTTTATCCATCAAAGAAAAATTGTGGATGATGGCTATACCCATTTTGAACCAGAACCTCATCATCAATCAAATTATCAGGGGTGAAGAACCAGGTCTTGCTGCCATATTGGTTACTATTTTTGGCACCTTATTCTTTGGTTTGATACTTGCATCGATTGCAGTGAGGTTGTATAACAAAGAAAGTATGTTATTTACGGATTAATTATGAACAAAAACGGCTTAATAATGGTTTTAATGCTTTTTGCTACTTGGCTTCAAGCGGCTGAAGAAAAAAAGACCATTTATAAATACACCGATGAAAATGGTGTCACCCATTACTCGGAAACCAAGCCAAACGATAATTATAAGGAAGCTGACTTACCTCAGCTTTCAATTATACCTTCTGCTCAAGTTGATCAAACCAATACCCAGAGCAGTGCGCCAGACGAAGATTCGATAGATCCTTCGGTTATCACTGAGTTTGAAATTATTGAACCTAGCCATGAGCAAAACCTATGGGGTACTGGCAGTACCATAACAGCAAGAGTAACTGATTTAAATGCAGCCCAATTAGAACTGTATACCATCCAATTTTCAATCGATGGTGAAAAACAAAAACCGGCTGAAAAAACCACCCAAACATTTACTGAAATTTACCGTGGGGCACACACAGTTCAAGCATTTCTATTGAATAAATACACGTTGAAACAGTTTAAAAAAACCAAGCCAGTCACATTTTTTATGCACCAACGCTCGGTTCAACACTAAACCTTTTGGTCTCACGCAGAAATATGACCTGATGAACCCTTATGACTGAAATTTTACTTGGCTGGTTAATTGGCTTAATGTTGATTCAGGCATTCAGGCTAAAATCTTGGGTTATCAATATCATATTAATGCTGATTACCAGTTCAGTATTAACGGCTGAATTGACCACTATTCTTGAAGTGGCTCCCTTTGTTTCTGTGCTACTGTTAATGACCGTCAATCTCCTGCTGAACCAAGAGCAACTCGAGTTTAATGGTTTGTTGGCACTCAATTTATGCCTTCTAATACATGTCATTTCAGCTTATATCAGCCCGCAAAGTAGTTTTTTGTTAATCAGCTTATTTGCCCTGATCTTATTATTGATAAAAATTGTTGCAAACCAAAAATGGCTCGCCGGCCTGTTGTTATTAGTGCTTGCCTTGTGGAGTATGTTATTTGAAAACACTTATTGGCAAACCTTGTTGTCTGTAATATGGATTGTACTGTTATATAAACAACAACTTCCGCTAATCAAGAAGCAAAGCAACTCCCCAACTTCCAGCGATGACCAAATGGATCAAATTGAAATGGCTCGATCCGCCGAGCGCAGTCGCATCTATCAAAACATTCATGATGATGTGGGTGCTGAATTATTGCAACTAATTTATGAACTGGACGATGATNTTCATAGAAATCGGGTTAAAAGTGTGATGAACAAACTCAGACAAGCCGTCGCGAATACAGCTCACATCAACATCAAAGCCGAACAATTAGTCAACGAAATCTGCGAAGAAACTCATGCACGATGTCAGGCAGCCGGTTTAACTTTTATCCAAAAAATTAATTTATTAGCCAACCCTCAACTCAGTCAAACACAACCTATTCACCTACAAAGAACGCTCAGAGAATTGATTAACAACTGTTTAAAACATGCCAAGGCAAAAACAATTACTTTGACTGTACAAGTGAACCAAGATTCTATTGAGGTTGATTTACAAGATGATGGGCATGGAATGCCTAAAACATACACACAAGGCAAAGGTATACAGTCGTTAAAGACAAGGGTGACATCTGCTGGTGGCAACATTTCATGGTTAGGCACTGAAACGGGTGGAACCCTGGTTAAGCTCAAAGTGAACCTATGAAATCTATATTACTGGTTGAAGATTTGCCTCATGTCGCTACATGGCTTAGCCAGTCCATAAAGCTGGTGTTTGAGGATGCAAGCACAACCTTAGTCAGCAACCTGGCTGAAGGACATGACGCTTTGAATCATCATCAATTTGACTTGGCCTTGATAGACATCGGCTTACCCGATGGTAGCGGTATGGAGCTATTAATTCGATTAACCGCAGAACAAGAAAACTGTCTCAGCGTGATGTCCACTATTTTTGATGATGACCCCCATGTATTCAGCGCTTTAAGGCAGGGGGCAAAAGGTTATATTTTAAAAGATCAATCTAAAAACGAGCTCAGCCAAATGCTGTCAGGCATCCAGTCTGGCCATTATCCTATTTCACCCACAATCGCGAATAAATTGTTGCACTTTTTTCAACCAATAAAAGTCCCTCACAATTTAACCAAACGAGAAACCGAAGTTTTAACTTTAATCGCCAAAGGTTTAGCAGTTCCAAAAGCAGCCGAGATGTTATCAATCAAACCCAGTACATGTTACGGCTATGTCAAAGACATTTACCGTAAGCTGAACATCACTTCTCGTTCTGAAGCCACTTTAGAAGCCGCAAAATTAGGCTTAATATCAGCAAATAACGATTAATTCACCCATAAACCATCACACCACACTGATTCTACATGCCTTAAAAACCACCAGCGAAAGACCACCTGTGCCCACCTTACTGGTGATAAACACAATACCCTCTATGCATCCATGAAAACCAGTCTCTTGAGCCTTTGAACAAATCCAATAAAACATACAAAACGACGACAAGCCAACCTTAACATCATTGCTTTCATCAGTATGTATATCTCATCAANCATTAATGGACCCCATTAAACACTTTTGAAACCCACATAAACTGAAGCAGATAAGATAATTATCAGTTAAAATATCNACAATTCAATCAATTTAATCACCCATGAGAACCACCGCTTTTCATTTAGTTACTCGTAAAGAAACCCCACAAGACGCTGAAATCATTTCTCATCAGCTCATGATCCGAACTGGTATGATCCGAAAATTAGGCGCTGGACTGTATACATGGGCACCATTGGGACTGAAAGTTTTACAAAAAGTTGAAAACATCATCCGTGAAGAGATGAATGCTGCAGGTGCTTTAGAAATGTTGATGCCTGCAGTTCAACCTAAAGAATTGTGGCAAGAAACAGGACGTATAGATGACTTTGGCGGCCAATTATTAGCCATCCATGATCGTGCAGAAAGAGACTATTTCTTTGGCCCAACTCATGAAGAAGTGATTACTGACTTTGTACGCAATGAAATCAATTCATACAAACAATTGCCAATTAACTTCTATCAAATTCAAACCAAGTTCAGAGATGAAATAAGACCTCGATTTGGCGTGATGAGATCTCGTGAATTCATCATGAAAGATGCTTATTCATTTCATCTGAATCATGAGTCATTGGTTGAAACTTACGAAAAAATGAAACAAGCCTACACCAACATCATTGAAAGGATTGGTTTGGATTTTCGTTGTGTATTGGCAGATTCTGGCGCCATTGGTGGCTCTGGTTCACAAGAATTTCATGTGATTGCAGATTCTGGCGAGGATGCCATCATGTATTCAGATACAGGTGAATATGCCGCCAATCTAGAAAAATGCGAAGCCGTAAGCTTGCTTGAAAAACGAGCACCAGCCACCGCTGAAATTAATAAAGTTCACACNCCTGATCAAAAAACCATTGAATCGGTTTCAGCATTTTTATCAGTAGACAAAACCCAAACTGTTAAAACCTTATTGGTTGAAGGTGTAGAGAAACCTGTGGCATTGGTGGTTCGCGGCGACCACAGCTTGAATGAAGTCAAAGCCGGTAACTTAAGTCAGGTCGCTTCACCTTTGCGAATGCTTACTGATGAAGAAATCAATGCAGTGGCGGGTTGTGATGCTGGATCAATTGGTGTCAAAGACCTGGCTTGCTATATAATCGTCGACCGAACAGTTGCCAACATGAATGACTTTGTTTGTGGCGCCAATGAAAACGACTACCACTTGACCGGCGTTAATTGGGACCGTGATGCAAGCTTTGATGACATTCAAGACATCAGAGATGCCCNAGAAGGCGACCCCAGTCCTGATGGTGAGGGCCTTTTAAAAGTGGCAAGAGGCATTGAAGTNGGCCATATCTTTCAATTAGGTAACAAGTACTCAAAAGCCATGAACGCTGTTGTACTGAATGAACAAGGCAAAGCACAAGCCATGGAAATGGGTTGTTATGGTATGGGAGTCACTCGTATGGTCGCTGCTGCCATTGAACAAAATCACGATGAAAAAGGTATTATTTGGCCAGCCAATATTGCCCCTTATACCGTAGCCATTTTACCAATGAATTATCAAAAGTCTGAACGTGTTCGAAGAACTGCCGATGANNTGTATGAAACTTTATCATCACAGGGTATTGAGGTAATCTTAGATGACAGAAAAGTCCGACCGGGATTTATGATGTCAGATTTTGAATTATTAGGCATTCCTCATCAAGTCATCATTGGCGATCGCGCTTTGGATGAGAATGAAGTGGAATATCGAAACAGAACTGATATGGAATCGACCAGGATCAGTCGTGATACAATCAACGAATTCTTAGCCAAACAGATTCAGGCATGACTAAAAAAGTAAAAAACACTTTGAAGGATTCGGCCTTGTTTTTAAAACATGCGATCAAATCTCCTATGCAAGTTGCTTACTTTATGCCTTCATCACCTTGGCTGATAGACCAAGTGGCTAAATGTGCTCATTTGGATGATGCCAAAAACATTATGGAGTTAGGACCGGGAACCGGTGGAACAACCAAAGGCATTCTCAAATACATGCAAGACGACGCTCAATTAATCAGCGTCGAAATCAATCAAAAATTCATCGATCACATCGAAAAAACCATTGATGACAAACGGTTATCAATGAATAACAAAGGGGCACAAAACCTGGTCGAAATCATGGAAGAATATGATTGGGAATCGGCTGATGTGATTATATCAGGCATCCCTTTTACCACCTTACCAAAGGGCATGGATAAAGCAATCATGCAATCAATTCATGATGCACTCAAACCCGGCGGTATATTTTTGGCCTACCAATTCCGCGATCATGTCAGCAAACTCGCTCAACCCCTTTTTGGTGACTATACCTTTAAAAAAGTTGAATTCAAAAACATCCCACCGATGCGAATTTATACCTGGATGAAATAAATTGTTGGTTTTGTACCACCAAACCAAAAACCAATACATATGAAAACAATTGGGCTATTAGGTGGTATGAGCTGGGAAAGCACCCAAGTTTACTATCGAGAGTTAAATCAACGCATCAATCAACAACTGGGGGGCTTACACTCAGCTAAAATGGTTTTAGTCAATGTCGACTTCGAACCCATTGAACAAATGATGCTTAAAGGAGACTGGGATGGTATCACTGATGTCCTGNTCACTCATTGTTTACAAATTCAAGCCGCCGGTGCCGATTTTCTGATGATTGCCACCAACACCATGCACAAACTGGCGCCACAAATTGAACAAGCCATCAACATACCATTGGTGCACATTGCCGACACAGTAGGTCATGAGCTCAATCTGCTTAACAAACAAAAAGTGGGGTTGTTGGGTACTGAATTCACCATGAACCAATCTTTCTATAAAGACCGTTTACAGCACCAATTTGGCGTTGNAACCATGTCCCCAAATCAAGCTGACAAACAAATTGTCAACCGAATCATTTTTGATCAATTGTGCCAAGGACATATTAATGACCAAGCGCGACAGAACTACCTTTCGATCATTAACAAAATGGCAACGCGAGGAGCTGAGGCCGTTGTTTTGGCCTGCACTGANATTGGTTTACTAATTAATCAAGCCGATACGGATGTGCCGTTGATTGATGCCACACACTGCCACATCAATAAAGCCNTTCAACTACTTACTGAAACCTAAAAGATACTGAAGCATCAAACAGAACAACAGCTTCATTTCTCAGCACAGGGCCACCACTCTAAGTTGAAAACACCACAACTGCTTTCTAATTGAAGGTGTCCAAGAAAAATTTTAATGACAGCACGTCGATCAATTCACCCATATTCAATCTTCTAACGCTTCACTCAANTCCAACCACTCAGCCTCATAGTCATCCAACTCATCTTTTAGCTTGTTTGATTGATCCATGCATTGTTGTAAATCAATGGCGTTTTCAGGCAGATACATTTCATCTGAACTCAGTTTTGCAGTGACATCAACTAACTTTTGGGTAAGTTGATCAATTAACTTTTCTAGTTTTTGCAACCTGTTCTTAGCGGCTTTGTTGGCTTTGTGGTCTTGCTTTTTGTTAATCGGTACCACGTTATTTTTAACATCTTCTTCGGCCTCAGCTTGCTTAATTTGTGCCTTGATAAAACTCTGGTATTCATCCAGGTCACCATCAAAAGGATGTATTTGGCCCCGGTCAATATAAACCATTTCGTCAATCACAGAATTCAACATGTGCTTGTCATGTGAAACCAAGATCACCGCCCCTTCATAACTTTGCAAGGCAAAACTGATGGCATCACGCATGTTCAAATCCAAGTGATTGGTCGGCTCATCCAATAACAACAAATCAGGCTTTTGGTAAACAATCAATGCCAGCGCCAAACGGGCTTTTTCACCCCCAGAAAACGGCGCAATCGGTGAATCGGCCTTTTCGCCTTGAAAACCAAAACCACCGAGGAAATTTTTAATGCTTTGTTCGGTCGCATTCTTATCTAACTGCACCACATGATCAATGCAACTGGCCTTAATATCCAATTGTTCCAACTGATGCTGTGCAAAGTAACCAATATGCAAATCTTTGGCTGTTTTGAGTTCACCTTTTTGTAATTCCTTATCACCTGACATCGCTTTAATCAACGTAGATTTGCCTGCACCATTTCGNCCCAATAAACCAATGCGAGCTCCAGCCGTTACTGAGAAGTTTAAATCTTTGAATATTTTATGCTCACCGTAACCAATGTCTGCATGTTCCAGTTCAACAATTTGATGTCTTAAATTTTGACAAGGATAAAATTCAAAATGAAATGGATTCTCAACTTGGGCAGCCGCAATCGTGTCCATCCGTTCCAGCGCTTTTAAGCGACTTTGAGCCTGTTTGGCTTTATTGGCCTGGTAACGGAATCGATCGACATAAGATTGCATATGAGCAATGTGCTTTTGTTGTTTCTCAAACATTGCCTGTTGTAATGCCAGGCGTTCCATGCGGGTTTTTTCAAAGGCCGAATAGTTACCAGTATACATGGTTAACTTTTCATGTTCGATGTGTAAGATGTGCTTAACCACAGCATCTAAAAAGTCTCGATCATGTGAAATCAATACCAAAGTGCCTGCATAACGTTTTAACCAATCCTGAAGCCACACCACAGCTTCTAAATCCAAATGGTTGGTTGGCTCATCCAATAACAATAAATCAGACGGACACATCAAAGCCTGTGCCAGATTCAAGCGCATACGCCAGCCACCAGAGAACGATTTTACCGATTTAAGCTCTTCACCTATCCCAAACCCTAAACCATGTAACAAACGCCCTGCTTTGGCGTGAGCGGCATAGCCACCAATGCTTTCCATTTCGGCATAAAGCTCGCCTAACTTTTCATGCTGTTCTGAAGCAGTGGCTTGCTCAATTTGTTTTTCAACCTGCCGATACACCACATCACCATCTAACACATAATCAAGCGCAGACTGTTCCAAAGCAGGTGTTTCTTGTTTCACATGAGCAATCTGCCAATGTTTTGGCACACTGCAATCGCCGGTATCAGCATGTAATTGATTCATCAATAAAGCAAACAAACTTGACTTACCGGTCCCGTTGGCACCGGTCAAACCTGCTTTTTGCCCTGGATGAACACTCAAACTGGCCTCTTCAAACAGAACTTTATGCCCTCGGCGCAGTGATAAATTAGTCAATTGAATCATAGCGCGACATTCTGGCTGAGCCTTGCAAGAAAATCAATTATAATCATGGCTTAGCCACAAAAGAGCACAAGAAAATCATGATTGAAGAAAAAATAATCGGCCTGTTGTTTGTGGTCTTGGCTCTGTTTATCCTGATGGCTGTGTTCTTCTACAAATTAATGCGCCAAACAGAACAGATGAATCAATCACTCAAAGACATCGCCCAATCCCAACGCATC
>JGI24723J26617_10000157_pt1 | contig 70690 bp, 73 predicted proteins | sample Cruoilmetagenom6_FD_26617 | JGI IMG/M metagenome (IMG submission 26617) | reverse complement strand
AAACAGGCCGCGCAGTGGGGCGAGTGGCGGGCGAGCCTTATAAAGACCGTCTTTACCGGTTGCCTGAATTTTTGATCGGCGGTCGCGCATCAGAAGCTGCGCCCACAGATGTAACCGACGGGCTTCGTCTTACCGGTCATTTTTTGGAACGTCATTTGTTTGGTCCGATTCATGGGCGTTTGCCAGACGCTCGCTACCGTCTGGTCGAACGATTGTTGACCCAAACAAAACGATTGCCTGGTGCTCAATAGAGATGTTGTGGATCAGAGAGCTTCAGCTGGAGGTGAGCAATGCATGGTCAGTGAGAGCTTCAAGTGCTGTGAGGACCATTTTGGTCGGTGGGTCCAGTTTGACGTTAAGCGTCTCGCGATTGAAGAGTGCATCAAAGTGAGTGATGAGAATGCTTGATGCCAGTTCAGTGCTGACAGGCAAATGCTTCAGGTAATTCAAAAGAGAATTTGTTATCCGCGATACAGGTATGTGATCCAGTGCTATCGAAACTGCATTGACATGTTGAATTTTGTCAAAGAGTGGTGCGCGAATTGGTATCTTGCCATTCCGTAAGTCTTCATAGATGGGCTCAAGCTCTTTGATTTTCTGGTTGAGCGTATCGATACAGACAGCCTGATTTTTCTCAATGATAGACGTCATTTTTCCCAGGCGAGTCTTATCAAAAATATACTCACCTTTTTTGACAGTCTGAATTTTTGCCATTGCCGGATTATGCGTGACCTTCGCCAGCAANTTGTTCGGTGGGAAAATGAATTCACACGGATCGCCCTTGGGGTTTTTTCTAGCTGTGTCTTTGCCACCCGAAGCAGGGCGGTTTGTTGCGGTATGCGAGGCGCCTTTTTCTTTCTCTGGAGTGTTCATATGCAAATTCCTAGGCCACTTATTCGGCTTACTGGCTTTTGATTTCTAATGACGTTGTTAGATAAGCCACTGATCGTCTTCCTGACTGGCCATCGCGGCGCGACGATTGTTGCCGGCGAACAAGTCGTCTGTATGGCGCCGACGGTCTGGTCCAAAATAGCCTCCAACTTTCACAAATTGACGGGGTTGTTCTATGACATTGATGACGCGTTGTTGAAGACTGTCCGCTGAAACTGGCTTGGCGAGGTATTCGGTGATGCCATTGTCCCGCGCACGTTCGACGTTTGCCATTTCGACATGCCCAGACAGCATGATAATGGGCACATAAAGATTGGGATTTGTCGGATCTGTTCGAATGCGACGAGAAAATTCATACCCATCCATCGGTTGCATTGATGCATCTGTAATTAGAATATCCGGTACTTCCTCTTTGTAGAGGATCAACCCGCTTTCGCCATCNTCGGCGGTGATCACTTTGCCAAACCCCATGGCAATGAGGAGGTCATTGATCAACCGGCGCATGTAGGGACTGTCATCCACAAACATGGCTTTAAGAACACTTAGATCATACTCTTGTTTTGCCATTTTCTCCTCGCGCGCTTTGTAAGCCGGGCGCCGACGGTCGAAGAATAGCCATTACAAATTAACGGTTATTTAACATTTCGCGCAAAATTTAATCAATACGAGTATCTTGGAGGAGATTGGTTGCGAACAACCGGCAGATGTGTTGACGAAGTACTTAGGTTTTTTCGTCTATGGAGATGCTCAAATCGGTGATGAGTGTTACCCAGGCTTTGTCTATTTGTGGTGTCCAGTCGTCACCAAGAACATCTTTGAACGTATCAATTATTGTTGTGAAAAATGTATCGAAAGTTTCGTGTGGTACGCCAATGTTCTCGTGATTAATGCGTTCGCAGGAAATGAGGTTGGCTGCGTAGTGGCGGTTTCCTGAAAAATCCAAAAAGCACTCAAGAATTTGACTAAGCATGTTGCCTTTTGCGCTGTCGTCCTTGTCCAACATAAAAAGCGGTTCTAGCTCTGGATACTGGGTGAACAAGCGCTTGTAGACCAAACTCGTCGGGTCGCCGCATTTTTCTACGACCATCTCAAGTGTATGTGAGATTGGATCTGCAATTGTGTCGCTCACGTCTTTGCTTCCTCTTATCATTTTAGGGAGGTTGGTTTCCGCCCTGGGCCAATTCGCCATCGCCGCCAAGATATTCTGACCAAGCAAACCAATAGGCAACATGGCCTGGCAATCTTGGGAAGTTTTCACCTGTGGTAGAAACGAGTGCGTCCTTCGTCACATTCCACGCGACATTGCCTGAAATAACAAGCGCGGAATTGGTATCTGCTTCGAATTGCCGCCTATTGATTTGGTAGGTACGCATGGTGTGGGTGGCGGCGTTTCTGATGAGTGCTAAATTGAGCAATCCAGCGGTGTCATTTATCACAGATAGTGTTTCAAATAGGTCGAGCGGCCAGACTATATTCACTTTTATTCAGACTAACGTCCGGGGCGAACAATAGAACGTCAATTCGAGTGACGTCCGCGTGAGAGCGAAAATGAAGGTGTTTTTGGAAAAGGTTCCTTTTCTTGCCTCAGTTTCTGTGGGGCGCAGCTCCGAATCTCTCTATAAGTGGCCCCATGACAAAGGCCATTTTGCCCCCAGAGACACCTAACCAGGAAGTGAACCTGCGCGAAGCGCTGGAAGAGCGTTATCTTGCGTATGCACTTTCAACGATCATGCACCGTGCGCTACCAGATGTGCGCGACGGATTGAAGCCTGTGCACCGCAGGTTGCTGCATGCCATGCGGCAATTGAAGCTTGATCCAAAATCTGGTTTTAAAAAATCTGCACGTATCGTTGGTGATGTGATGGGGCGCTACCACCCTCACGGTGATCAGGCGATTTACGACGCGCTTGTGCGCCTGTCACAGGAATTTGCGCAGCGCTATCCATTGGCNGAGGGGCAAGGGAATTTTGGCAATATTGATGGTGATAATGCGGCTGCCATGCGTTACACCGAAACACGCCTGACGGAAATCGCTCAACGTTTATTGGACGGCATAGACGAAGACACAGTTGATTTTCGCGAGACATATGACGGTGAAGAAAGCGAACCAATTGTTCTGCCTGCAAACTTTCCAAATCTGCTAGCGAATGGCGCAAATGGGATTGCTGTGGGCATGGCGACCAGTATTCCGCCTCACAATGTCGGAGAACTTTGCACCGCCGCATTGCATCTCATCAAGCACCCCAATGCAACAGCGTCAAAGATGGTTGAGATGGTGCCGGGACCTGATTTCCCTACCGGTGGCATTGTCGTGGAATCCAAGGCTTCCATCACTGAGGCTTATGCGACTGGTCGTGGCGGTTTCCGTCTGCGTGCACGGTGGGAAAAAGAAGATGCAGGCCGTGGCAGCTGGCAAATTGTTGTCACAGAAATTCCCTATCAAGTTCAAAAGGCAAAACTGATCGAGCGGATCGCTGACCTGCTTTTGGCGCGTAAACTTCCTCTTTTGGATGATATTCGCGACGAGTCTGCCGAAGACGTGCGCTTGGTATTGGTGCCCAAGAGCCGCAATGTTGAACCTGAGTATTTAATGGAAAGCCTGTTCAAGGTGAGTGACCTTGAAACACGTGTTCCGTTGAATTTGAATGTTCTCTCCGCGGGCCAAGTGCCGGGTGTGATGAACCTGCGTGACGCGTTGCGCGCATGGCTTGACCATCGCAAAGTTGTGCTTGTTCGACGTAATGAATTTAGGCTGGAGAAAATCGAGAAACGTCTCGATATTCTGGCTGGCTATCTGATTGCCTATTTGAACCTTGATGAAATAATCAGGATCATTCGAGAAGAAGATGAGCCCAAAGCTTTTATGATGAAGGCATTTGAGCTCACAGACCCGCAGGCTGAGGCCATTCTCAATATGCGGTTGCGTGCGTTGCGCAAGCTCGAAGAGATTGAAATTCGCAAAGAGCATAAAGACCTCAAAGTCGAACAAAAGGATATACGTGGGCTTCTGAAATCAGACGACGCACAATGGAAAGTTATTTCTGGTGAGATCAGCGATCTGAAAAAAGAATACGGACCTAAGACAACCTTGGGCCGTCGGCGCTCCACGTTGTCGGATGCGCCTATTCTTGAAGATGTGCCTCTGGAAGCGATGATCGAGAAAGAACCGATCACGGTGGTCTGTTCGGAGAAGGGCTGGATTCGCGCGCTCAAAGGTCATGTTGAAGCAACGGGTGATCTCAAATACAAAGAAGGCGACAAGGCGCGGTTTGTTTTCCATGCGCAGACGACAGACAAAATTTTGATGTTCGCCACTGATGGTCGTTTTTATACGATCCCCGCAGATCGACTGCCTGGTGGGCGCGGTAATGGTCAACCGCTTCGTTTCTTCATTGATATGGAGGAAGGCCGCGACGTTGTCTCTCTCTTTATTCATAAACCCGGCCGCAAGCTCATTGTGGCGTCTCGCACCGGTCATGGGTTTATTGTGGCCGAAGACGAGCTAGTGGCCCTGCGTCGGCCCGGCAAGCAGTCAATCAATGTGACTGGCGATAATGAGGCTGTGGCATGTGCCGTGGCTGAAGGCGACCATGTGGCCGTGATTGGTGAGAACCGGAAATTGATTCTGTTTCCTATCGGTGATGTGCCTGAGATGGTTCGGGGTAANGGCGTGCGTCTGCAAAAGTATAAGGACGGTGGCCTTGGGGATGTGAAGNCATTCACTGCCAAAGACGGTCTTGTGATCTATGATCGAAGTGGTCGTGCACGCACATTTTCAAAGCAAGATCTAAAAGAATGGTTTGGCACACGCGCGCAGGCAGGACGGTTGCCGCCGAAAGGTTATCCAACAGGTCAAAAATTCGGCAACAAGCTGAATTGATTTGAGCGGCTATTCAACGCCACTCGTGTCGAAGAACAGGTCGACTTTTACATTTGCCATGANGCTCCAATAACTAACACGTAGNTCNTAGCTTGTGTCGTCGCGCAGCCGTGTGGCATCGATGTCGAGCATGAACGTCTCTGTCGTATTGTGATTTCCCTCAAGTGTGGCGTTCATGACAACCTGTGGGCAGGCCTCGTCATGCTTGGCTTGAACAAATTCGCGACGACTATCAACCAGCACCCATTTGAAAACTTTGCAGGGGCTCGGAGCCGTGAGTTCCAACAGATTTTCTGTGCGGTTGACCAATTGAACAGTGACCTGCAGCGGGATTATGTCGCCATTTCGCGGAAAAGTCTGGGTTTCGAGTGTGACTTCTGTTTCATTTCCAAGGTCTACATAACCATATTCAACAGATAAGCCGATGCCCAGCACCGCTACAAATAGAATGAGTGAGCTGGACATAAAACGGGGAATGCCACCGCCAGGCGTTAGAATTTTGGGTATCTTCATGGAATAAGCCTATCAGAATAAAGGTGGGGAAATCATCCAAAGATCACTTCGGGCAACCAGGTTGCGATTTCAGGGAAGCGGGCAATGATGACGAGCGCCAAAATTTGGATGAAAACAAACGGAATAACACCGCGGTAAATCTGAATAGTTCGCACTTCATCAGGTGCGACGCCTCGCAAATAGAATAGAGCAAAACCAAAGGGTGGGGTGAGGAAAGAGGTTTGCAGGTTTATCGCCATCATGACGCCAAGCCATACGGGATCGAACCCCATCCCGAGTAAAACGGGTGCGACGAGGGGTACAACGACAAATGTGATTTCAATGAAATCCAAGAAGAACCCCAGAAAGAACATAACGGCCATGACGATGACCACGGGGGCGAGCGGACCAAACAATTGGCCCATCAGGCTGCTGGTATCGTGAATGAGGAAACTCTGAACAGTCTCGTCCCCACCGAGGCCGCGAAAAACCAAGCTGAACATGGCAGCGCCGATGAGGATAACAAAAACCATTGAGCTTGTGCGCGCCGTCGATTGCACAACTTCTGCAAGAACAGATGTTCTGATCAAGCGAATGGTGCTGACTGTGATGCCCCACGCTATGCCTGCCGCGAATAACAGGGCAATTGCAATTTGAAAGACACCGAGGTTAGATATGTCGTTACGCCCAACGCGCAGATCAAAGATGCCTGTGAGCAGAAGAATGGAAATGAGACTTACAGTTGCGGTAATAACAGGTGCTTTTGTTCCCGCTTGGCGGTAACCCGCAAGAAGCAATGCGCCAACGGCGCCAACACCGGCGGCTTCCGTTGGGGTGGCGATGCCACCCAGTATGGAGCCGAGAACGGCGACAATCAGAATAACCGGCGGAACGAGTGCCTGAAGCGTTTGCTTGTACAGTGTTGCCCGGTCCAGGGTTTCGTCGGGTGGCATGGCAGGGCTGGTGGCGGGGTGCGCGATGGCACGATAAACCTGATAGAGGATATAAAGCCCAACCAGCATAAAGCCCGGAATGAGAGCACCGGCAAACAGATCACCGACAGACATTGTGTCCGGCGTGAAGATGCCCTGGTCCAGTTGCGCTTTTTGATAGGCGTTGGATAAAACATCCCCCAACAAGACCAAGACAATGGAGGGAGGGATGATTTGCCCTAATGTGCCCGCTGCTGCGATGCTGCCGGTTGCAAGTGGAATGTCATAACCACGACGCAACATCGTTGGTAGTGAAAGAAGTCCCATGGTGACCACGGTTGCGCCAACAATGCCTGTCGAGGCGGCCAGCAATGCACCGACGATGGTGACTGAAAACCCAAGACCACCCCGGATACTTCCGAAAAGATGCCCCATGCTTTCAAGTAATTCTTCGGCGACTTTGGAGCGTTCCAACATGGTTCCCATGAATACGAACAATGGCACAGCAATCAAAGTTTCGTTTGTCATCGTCCCATAAATGCGAGACGGAAGAGCGTTCAAATAGCCAAAATCAAAGATGCCCAGGCTGAGGCCAACGAGCGCAAAGAGAAGCGCAACACCTCCCAATGTGAAAGCAACAGGAAAGCCGGTGAGAAGCACGCCGCAGGCGACAGCGAACATGACAATGTCGAGAATGTCGGCGGTCATGCGGCCTTAAACTTTCTGTACGTCTGGATTGAATGGGGTTGGGGCTTCGCCGGTTCGCAAAGTGTGGAGCGAACGGATCACAGTGGAGAGCCCTTGCAATGCGACGATGAATGCGAAAATTAGGATTGCGGTTTTTAGAAGAAAGACTGCGGGAATGCCACTTGTCTCCCGTGACCCTTCAAGAACTTTCCAGGAGATCGACACATAAGGCCAGGAAGAATAGGTAATGAGTGCGCACACAGGCCACAAAAAAAGGAATGTGCCCATTAAATCGATAGCTGCTTTGTACCGAGCCGATGCCTCGCGGTAGAAAATATCGACCCGTACATGGCCATCACATAGCAGAGTGTAGCCTGCAACCAACATGAATAGCAGTCCATGCAGATAGAGAATGCTTTCCTGCATCCAAATGCTGGAGAGACCAAACACATGACGCATGAGAACTACCGTAAACTGGATCAACACCATTATAAGGGCGCCCCAGGCGACGACGCGGCCCATGCGATTTGAAAATGCGTCGATCCCATCTGCGATTTTTATCAAGGTCGTCAATCGATTAACCGCGCGAAATCGTAAAGGCTTGATCTGCAATGCGTGTCCAGCCACGAGATGCATCAAGGGAGGTCTTGAAGCTTTCGTAGACGCGACGCGTCATCTCATCGGTACCAACTGCTTCTTCGAGCACGGCTTCGGAAGTGGTTTTGATTCCAGCCATAATCTCTGGCGTGAACTCACGGAGTTTTACGCCATGGTCTGCAACGAGTGTTTGCAATGAGATTGCGTTGAAATGGTTGAACTCTGCGAGCGTGTAGTTGTTTTCAGCTTGGCACGCTGTTTCGACAGCCGTTTGTTGGAACGGTGTCAGTGAATTCCAGACATCAATGTTGAAGCCGGTCGCGAGTGCTGAACCTGGCTCGTGAAAACCGGGCCAGTAATAAAATGGGGCAACCTGGTAGAAGCCAAAGGCAACGTCATTCCAGGGGCCTACCCATTCGGTAGCGTCAATTGTTCCGGCTTGCAGTGCTTGATAGATTTCATTTCCTGGCAGCGTGACAGCTGCAGCACCGAGTTGCCGCATGACTTCCCCACCCAATCCCGGCATGCGAATTTTCAGGCCTTTAAAATCTTCCAACGTGTTGATTTCTTTTCGGAACCAACCACCCATTTGAACCCCTGTGTTGGCGCTCATGAAGGGTTTGATGTTGAAGCTTGCAGCAAGTTCGTCCCAAAGTTCTTGACCCCCACCCCAGTAGATCCAGGCGTTGATTTCATCTGCCGTCATTCCGAAAGGAACGGCAGTGAAAAAATTGTAGGCGACAGATTTTCCCTGCCAATAGTATTCGGCGCCATTGTAGAGATCTGCGGCACCACTAGAAACCGCATCAAAGGCTTCAAGAGCGGGAACCAATTCACCGGCTGCGAATACTTTGATTTCGAGCTCACCATTTGTCAGGTTCTTGATGCGTGTCGCCAGACGTTCTGCCGAGACACCCAGTCCTGGAAAATTCTTTGGCCAGGTTGTCACCATTTTGAGCCGACGTGGCGAGTTAGCAATTGCGGGGGCGGCGAAAGTAGCTGCCGCTGTTGCTGTGACACCTGTGCCAGCCAAAAAAGAACGCCGTTTCATACCCAGATACTCCCTAACATTGATCACTCCTCTGCGCGTGTGAATGCGCGGGAAGGTGCCCCTAAAGTGCGCCGCCAGTATAGGGCGCATGGGGTAAGGTGCAATGCTGTCGATAGGAGATTTTGGAGGGGTTTTGGGGAGCTAGGCTGGATTTCTCTCTTGGGAGAGCGTGTTAATCGGGAAGGCGCGCCCATCCGTCAGCTTGTGAGCCTTCCAAGGGTTTAAAGCGTGCCTTGTAGGCCATTTTCTGAGACCCATCGACCCAATATCCCAAATAGACATATGGAAGACCAAGTTGGCGCGCGCGTACTATGTGGTCCAAAACCATATAAGTGCCCAAGCTGCGACTCGACTGGCTGGTATCAAAAAACGAGTAAACCATGGAGAGGCCATCTTCTAGCCGATCACTCAAGGCGACACCCAGCAAGGGGCCGTTTTTTTGCGACGTCAGGTCCGTTCGCGCCCGATACTCCAAAAGTGTCGTTTCGACCGGCGTGTCTTCGACCATTGAGGCAAAGTCGAGGGCAGTCATGTCGGACATGCCGCCGTCTGAATGCCGATCGTCGAGATAAGTTCGCAGCAGACTGAATTGTTCTTCTGTCGCCGTGGCGCCCAATGTGACCCGAAGTAAATCTCTATTGGCGCGATGAATGCGTTTGAAGGACTTTGATTCAACAAATTCGTCGACAACCACACGAACAGAAACACATGCCGAGCAATTGTCACACGTTGGTCGATAGGCAATGTTCTGGCTGCGCCGAAAGCCACCATGAGTGAGCGTATTGTTGAGCAAGTCGGCATTTTCACCCATCAGGTGGGTAAAGACCTTTTTTTCGTACATGCCCTCTAGGTACGGACACTTTGTTGGTGCCGTAATGTAGAACTGAGGGAATTTTGTACCGAATTGCGTGGTCACGTTGCGTCCATCTATTGGCGTTGTTTTCTAAATCCCGTAATACCATGGAGCGAAGAAAGAAAAAGCAATCCACAAGATTATGATGAGTGGACCTCCAACGCGCATGAAATCTTTAAACTGATAATGGCCGGGCCCCATGACCAATAGATTTGTTTGATAGCCCATGGGCGTTGCAAAAGAGCAATTGGCCGCAAATATCACCGCATAAATGAAGATCATTGGATCAACCCCAAGCTCTTGTGCAGTACCTACAGCGATTGGCACAAACAATACGGCGGTTGCGTTGTTGCTGACTAAATTTGTCATGACCGCGACCAACAAGAAAAAGACGGACAAGACAATCGCTGGTCCGGCACCAGAAAACAGTGTCACGACGGTGTGGCCAAGGTAAGCCGCACCCCCACTGAATTGGAGCGCTGTCCCCATTGCGAGTGCTGCGCCAACAAGCAGGAAGATGCGCCGATCAACAGCGCGTGAGGCTTGGCGTATGTTGATGACGTCAAAAGCGATCATCGCAGCCGCACCAGAAAGGGCCGCAACCTCAATAGGCACAATGCCGGATACGGCGGCAAATATAGTTGCCGCAAATATTGCGCGCGCGCGCCAGACGCGGGTGACATCAGGGATTTCTGTTGCAGACCATTCGAGCGGAATNACATCTCGGTTAAGNCGCAAACCCTGAACGTCTTTTTCTCCGCCCAAAATCAACAGGACGTCGCCATCTTCCAAACGGATATCACTCATGCGGGCGCGGATCATTCGGCTGCGCCGTTGAATGCCCAACACAATGCAGCGGGTTTCATGGCGAAAGCCGATTTGTTCAATGTTGCGACCGATCATGCGTGATCCGGGCGCAACAACGGCTTCGACCAAGTGGATTTTACCAGAGCTTGACGGGGCATCTTCGTCGTCGGCACTTTGCAAATGCTCTTCCAGCATACCTTGGAAAATATTGGCGCGAGACTTCAATGCGTCTGTCAGACTTTGGCGTGTTGCAGCCAAGATAATGGTGTCGCCCGGTTGAAGTGTGATTTCATCAAATGGTGGTAGGATAGGGCGTTCACCACGTTGAACCATGCGAACTGTCATGTCTTTGAGCGAGGGAAACATGCCCGCGACAGATGTTTCTCCAACCAGCGGGTGATCATAGCCGAGTTGAATTTGTGCGATGTATTGTTTGCCAGAGCCTTGGCCCAGTTCATCACTCAACCCTTCACGGTCTGGCAGTAACTTCGGTGCGATGAAAAGCACATAAAGCATGCCGACGCTAGCGAGAAAGAGACCTGGCACAGTGAAATCAAAAAAACCAATTTGACCCAGGCCAATTTGAGCTACGATCCCAGCGGTCAAAAGGTTGGTTGATGATCCGATCAAAGTGGTCATGCCACCAAGAATGCACACGAAACTCAACAACATCATGACTTTGCTCGGCTGCCTGCGAAGTTGGGCTGCAAGAGTGACAAGCACCGGGATGAACATGACGGCAACAGGCGTGTTGTTGATAAAGGCACTCACCGCAGCGACTAAGACAAGCGTGGCAAGGAGTGTTGTTCGTGGCCGCCCAAGCCCCATTGATGCGATCCATTGGGTGGGGGCTTCTAAGGCACCGGAATGGAAAAGGCCTTGTCCCACAACAAGTAAAGCCAAAACAGCAACAAGAGCGGGGTTCGCAAAGCCAGCCAATAACCTGGCACTGGAAAGCAGGTTTTCTCCATCAGTGCCGAGCACGGGGAAAAGTTCAAAGAAAATCAGAAAAAAGCCAACCACAAAAAGGGATGTCAGCTCTAGCGAAAGGCGTTCTGTGCTGTAAAGAACAACGGCACCAGCAATGGCCACAAATGTGATCCACATTTGCCAAGTATCAGGTGCGAGAGATTGCATGTATTTCCGCTTGTTTTTGGTTATGGCCACGTGTTGAGACAAGGCACCATAAACTAGTTCGAGCGAATGCAATTCCTGAAATTTCAATTGATCTCAATATTATTCATTTCAGGCGGTTCAACGGGCTGGCCGTACGCGAATAAAAACGGACCCCGACAAATAGTCATGAAGGCAGCGTTTGCGTGCATTAAATAGGGCGACAACAAGGGACAGGCCAAAAAGTGGTGTGGTGATCAAATAGAATAAAAAAGTTTGAACAAAAGCCTGCACATACCCTGGATTGAGACCATCCCAAGTGCGCATTTTTATTCCTTGCGACTGCATACCCGGGGTCGCAGAGCTGGAACCACCAAGTGTGAGTGTGAAATAGGCAAAAAACAAGACGGGCATGATGAGGCCAAAACCTGGCCACAAAATACCCAAACTCAAAATACCTAGAATGCCGAATAATACGGACGCACCAAAAATTAGAACAGCAATCACCGCCATGTCGGCTAAAAAAGCCACAAAGCGAGACCTCAAGAGCCCGGAGAAAGCTTGGGGATCGTCTTTTGAATTTGGGGCGCCGTTTGCATTGAAGCTATTGCGGAAAAAATCGCTCGAAGAAAGCGCACGTCGGGCGTTGTCCATTTTTCTCTCCTTGTGCGCCAAATTTGGTGAGCCGAATTGGCATCACTCTAATTTGGGGAGAAAAATGCGCAGCGCAAGGTGTTGATGATTGAAGATGTTACGGCCTGAATCCGGGCGGTGTCACAGGCGCCTCGTTCAACAGAAGAATTGAGACACGCCGATTGGCTGGAAGGTAAGGATCTTCCGGGAATAATGGTTCGGTGTCGGCTTTGCCCGCAACTTGCGAAATCTGATCGGCTGGCAACCCATGCGTTTGCAAAATTCGCCGTGTTGCATTGGCCCGATCTGCCGTCAATTCCCAGTTTGAGTATCCAGGTGTTCCATCCAGTGGTGAGGCATCTGTGTGGCCAGTGATAATTAAGCGGTTCGGTAATTGCTGAATGACCGCTGAAATTTGTTCAATCACCAATCGTGTACGCTCGTATGGCTCAGCATGACCGGGAGGGAACATAGACCGACCATCCTGATCCGTGAGCTGGATGTTCATTCCTTCAGGGGTTTCTTCTATGATGATGTTGCGCGATAATTCAGCAAGCTCCGGCATGTCTTGTAGGGACTGGCGCAGGCTTTCGGCAGCACTCTGAAACGCATCATTGGAGTCTGAAGCCTGAATAGCATCGTCGGTTGAAGGCGAATTATATTCTGCCATCCCTGGCGCTTCCCCGGTCACGGAGTCTTGGCCCTCAGCTGTTGATGCAGAGCGTTGATCGTCGGTGTCTGGGCTTTTNGGCGACGCTGGTGTTGTTATCGTCATCATTACTTTAGGGGCAGATCCTGCCATGCGNGCCCCATTGGGGTCGAAGGCGGTGCCGCCCATCAAGCCACCTGCACCNGAATTAGACCGGCTGATGCTTGCCGGCGAGAAATAGTCTGCGAGACCCTGTTTTTGTTCTGGTGTCGTCATTGCAAGTAGCCACATGAGCAGAAAAAAAGCCATCATAGCTGTCACAAAATCAGCATAAGCGATCTTCCAAGCACCACCGTGATGGGGATGCCCGCCTTTTTTGATCTTCTTTATGATGATCGGTTGATCGCTATTCATAAGCCTACACCTTCTTTGTGTTTAGCCTGCCGGTGCGGACAAGTTTTGTGTCGATTCTTCAACTTCGGCGAAAGAAGGTCTATCAGCGGTCATTACTGCTTTGCGAGCAAACTCGATAGATACAGCAGGAGCATACCCATTCATATGTGCCAGAAGGCCAGCTCTCATAGAGAGGAAGTATTTGCTTTCTGCCTCATAGGCACACTTCAACGCTGTCGCCATTGGCGCAAAAAAACCATATGACACGAACACGCCGAAGAAGGTTCCCACAAGCGCGCCGCCAATCATGTGGCCAAGAACTTCAGGTGGGGCGTCAATCGAGCCCATTGTTTTGATCACGCCCAGAACAGCGGCAACAATACCAAGTGCTGGTGTACCATCCGCAAGTGCTTGAATGGACCCGATGGCAAGCTCCTGTTCTTGGTGATGTGTTTCCAATTCTTCATCCATCAGATTTTCCATCTCGTGGGCGTTTTCTGTGCCCAACGTGATCATTCGTAAATAGTCACACATGAACTCGACGGCGTGATGGTCTTTTGCAAATGTCGGGAACTGATTGAATAAGTCTGATGCTTCTGGATCTTCTACATGGGCTTCAAGTGCCAACGAGCCTTTGGCNTTGGCCAGCTTGAAAATCGTGTATTGCAGGCCGAGCAATTCGAGGTATGAGTCCTTGGANTATTTTGACCCTTTGAACATGGTGCCAAAAATACTGCCCAAACGCTTTAAGACAGACCCAGGATTGCCGATGATGAAAGCACCAATAGCTGCGCCGAGAATGATGACATACTCAAAGGGTTGCCAAAGAACTGCCAGGTGAGCGCCCATAGCGGCATAACCGCCGAAAACGCACACACAAACCACGATCGAGCCAATTATGATTTTCATCGCGTGAAACTGCCCTTTACTTCGTCCAGTTCCACTACCGTTACCTAATGTCGGCAGCCGTCCTGGCCTATACCCGTTCTGCAGCCATTGTCGGGTGCCATCGTTAACATGACGTTGAAGTAGGGAAAGGATGTGTGCGATTTCGGTGGAGAATGTGGTTTTGACCGGGCAAAATGCAGTTTTAGGCGTTTCTTTGCTGCTTGCGCTGCATTCCCGTCTTGCTTAAAAGGACGGTACGCAGATTTGTTTACACTCTGGAAACTGTTGAAATTACTTTTATCACGGCGTGACCAGTTGGAAGGATCTATATCGTGAAGCTTGAGGGGCGGGCATTTCGTAATGCTCTAGGTGAATTCGCAACTGGCGTGGCAGCGGTAACAACGGTCGTGGAGGGGCAAAGCCCTATTGGAATTACGGTTAATTCTTTTTCATCTGTTTCACTCGATCCACCNTTGATCCTTTGGTGTTTGGATAAAAAATCGGACACGGCTGACGTTTTTAACAAATGTCGTGGATTTACAGTCAATGTGTTGAATGGTTCGCAACAAGACCTGTCGAACAGGCTTTCACGTCCGGGGGAGCATGGCTTGCAAGGCATTGCGACGTCGCAAGGTGTAAACGGGGTTCCAAGCATTGTTGAGGCTTTGACCTCATTTGAATGTGAAGTGGAAACCCGTCATGACGCTGGTGANCATATTATTATGATTGGTCGTGTTATCGGCTTTCATCAACATGAGCCAATCGCACCGCTGATTTATCATCGTGGTGCCTATTGCNCTTTGGCAGACTAATCTTGTGTCGGCGCTATTTCGGCGGCCATTTTTTCCAGGTTTGTTTTCATCTTGTACATGTATTTGAGCAGGCGTTCGTAGTCTTCGCCTTCAATGCCATCGACAATGCCTGTGTGAAGTTTTTTGACGATGTTTTCACCACCTCCGCGTAGGTCGTGAAGTAACTGTGTGAGGAATATGCATTTTGCGCGCCCATCTTGTGGGTGGGGGCGTCGCTCCACAAGACCGATTTCCTCCAGCTCTGAAATGTAAATTCCTGCTGAAACTTTGTGAATGCACAGCGTGTTTGCGAGTTCGGTTTGGGTTAGTCCATCTGACTTGAGCAATTCAACAATGACGCGTGTTTGATTTCTGCTAAGTCCACTGCGACTGTCATAATTATGCGCAATCAGGTGCCCGACCTCTGTGAACAGGTCGATGAAGTTGAACGCATCAGGATCCGTGGTGTCATTGGGTCTGTCACTGACGTGCCCAACAGCGACGCTGGCCTTTTTATCTGACTTCGGCATTGATGGTTCCTTTTGGCGTCAGTCATACCGTACAAGTTTACGTAGAGCTACGAGTTCACAAGCCGACATTGCCTTTTTCCGTCGGACACCCGTTTATTAATCTTCTGATAGAAAGAGGCAAGTTTGAATAATCTGGGTTGACCTTTTTGACCAGTCAGTGTTCTAGTAATTGAATATTACTAATTTTGGCTCCGATTGCAATCGGATCGTATGTAGGGGGAGTACCAGTCGGTGGCTGATGAACAGGTAGAGACGGTTGCAGAGGGCACAGAAGCAGGCGCAGCCACTGCAGAACAATTGGGTGAGATGCTGGGCGGCGCTGAGGCAAGCAATGCATTGGATGCGGCAGCAAGTGGCGCGGACAGCACAATCTGGTCAATCGTACCACTGATCGATAAAGGCGGTCCGATCGTCGTTATTCTGCTCTGTCTATCGGTTCTCTCCCTAGCAATTATTCTGCTCAAGGTTTTCCAATTTTGGCGGGCGGGGCTCACCAGGCGCGCGTTTGTCGATGCAGCGATTACAAAGATCGAAGCTGGGGATCAAGAAGGTGCAGCGGCATTGCTCCGCAAAACGCGCTCTCCTATCGCCCGCACTTTGTTAGCTGGTGTTGAAGGTTCATTAAAAGGCGCCAACGCAGAAGAAGAAATTGCACGCGTTGGGGGTAATGAGCTAGGTGGCTTGCAAAGTTATTTCCGCTGGCTGGAAGTGATTGGCAATATTTCTCCGTTGCTTGGTTTGCTGGGGACTGTGATTGGCATGATCAGCGCCTTTCAACAGCTGGAAGGAGCTGGGAATAAAGTCGATCCAGCTATTCTTTCTGGTGGTATCTGGGTCGCATTGTTGACCACGGCGGTTGGTCTCGCTGTTGCCATTCCAGCCATCACCGCCCTCAATTTGCTTGAAAGCCGGGTTGATGTTGCGCGGTTAGCGCTGCGGGATGCTTCATCTCGCCTCGCTGCTGCACTGAAGTTGATATAAGGCGGTTCACATGTTTGACGCGCCAATTCACAAAAAGAGGATTGTNAGCCTCACACCACTGATTGACGTGGTGTTTTTGCTGCTGATCTTTTTCATGCTGGCTAGTTCCTTTTTACAGACTCAAGCCTTGGCGGTGCTGACCCCTGCGCCAAANCCACAAGAAATCGAAACCGATCGTCATGTTGTGGAAGTCTGGGTTTTAACAGATGGCACCCATCGTTTGGANGGGGAACCTGTTGCACCAGAAATGTTGAGTGACGGTATTCGGCGGAACCTCGGTGGCGACCCGGACGCCGTTGTATCCATTTTGGCGGAAAAGGGTGCGGCAGTTCAGCCGCTGATCGCTGCGATTGAAGCGGCCCGAAATGGCGGTGCGCAATCCATTGGTACGTCGAAGGTGGAGAAACTTCGGTAATGATTGAATTTGAAGAAGTTAGATCTCGCCGACCTTATGAAACTGTCGTTCCCTTGATCAACATCGTGTTTTTGTTGCTGATCTTTTTTATGCTGGCGGGAACGTTGCAACCGACCGACGACGTGGAAGTGGATTTACCCGTTGGTGCGGTGGATGACAAACGCGCATCAGAAGATGTTGTTCTTTATGTGGAAGCTGACGGTTTTGTTCACATGGGTGATACGGTGATGGATTCGTCGCTTGCTGCCTATATGTTGCGCAATTATTTGGATGAGCAGGGCATTTTCAACGTAGCCATCAAGGCGGATGAAAATGCACCAGCCCATGACTTGATCCAATTGATGGAGGGCCTGCGTAACGTTGGCGTGCGGGAAGTCAATTTGGTGACGGAGAAATCGGAATGAGTGTCGCCGATACAGGCATGTTCACTCGTTCTGAAGCCCCAAAACTGCGCAGCTTTCTGTTGGCCTCCGTTGCCGCTCATCTGTTGGTGTTTGCTTTCTATCTTCTGAGTGGCGGCATGTTTGGCACGGATGGAGACGGTGGTGGGGATGCTTTGCGTTTTCAACTTGCTGCAGGCGAAAACCGTGACGATGACGCGGCGGCGAATATTGATGGCACCGATCTGAACGATGCGACCTATGCAGACGCTGATATCGATCCTGTGCCCGAACCTGCTCCGGAGCCAGAACCGGAGCCAGCGAAACCAGAACCCAAGCCAGAGCCAAAACCTGAAGTAACNGATCAACTGCCAACACGTCGAAACGAAGATGTGCAGCCGCAGGCCGCAACAACGCCGCAGCGCGGGGAAGCAGAAATTACTAACCCCGGCGGTTCAATTGGAACAGTTGGTGATGATCCTTACGCAGCGGGTGGTAATCTGGAAGAAACGATCCGCAATCGACCAGGCAACTCTCTGACAGGTAATCAGATTAGTGCCCGTATGACAGGTCATACATTGAACCTTGAAATGGGCCGGCTGGACATTCAAGGCGGCAATCGGTTGACCAATACAGTTATCAAATTGAATTCTGATGGTACCAGTGAAGTCGAGCTTATTTATTATCACTATAAGACGTTTCACCAGGAGCGATCTTCGACCCGAAGAGTGCGAGGTGATGGACGTTGGTGGATTGAGAATAACAGGTTTTGCCACCAGTCATCCGCAATCGCCTATGGAACCAAAGATTGTTATGACATGAACTTGGAGGGATCTGTTTTGCGTCTCTATTTCTCAGAATGTCAGCGTCAATCGTCTCCCCATTGTAAGTCCTATCGCTTGGCAGGCGAGGGTTCTATTCAGTAGCTGGGTTTTCCGCTCGCAAAATGAACCGAGTGACGGGTGTGATTTTGTCGCGGTCGGTTTCAATAGTGATGCTGTCACCTGCGGCCCAACCACTTGCCAAGTTATCATAGGAAGGGGAAAATGGATTTCCAGACTGGCCTGTGGAAATCATGTAGCGCGAAGCATTGAGGTTTCCAAGATCATAGACTGCGCGAAAGCCAGCTGCATGAACATTGTCAAACGGACGCTCTGCGCTGATGACATGTTGTCCACGATTGATGGTGTGATTTCCACCACTTGAAGGGCGCACAATTGAAAGTGTCTCATCAAGTAACGGCAAGAATGACCCGGGAATATGTCTGTTTACAACCGGATGGGCGGCAGACCATTTCCAGGCNTTCAGATCATTTTCATAAGTTTCCCTGATANCTTTTAGAGCTAGCTCCAAACTTGCGTCTACCAACTGACTACATGTTTCTGACACACCGATTGTGTTTATATCGTCACACCAAACGGCTTGGCCGGTTTGGTTCGTGAGAACGTTTCCCATGAAAAGAGGATGGAAATGCCAATTCTGTGAAAACTGATCTTTGAGTTCGTCACTGAATGTAAGTCTTGTCAGTTCGCGCATCCACGCGGTGAAAATCAAAGGTTCTGCTTTCGCACCGTCCATTGCGTGGTTCCAGGCGGTTAGTCGTTCGCGCGCTTCGCGTGTGCCTGGTTGGTCGCTAGCGAGCGACAAGAGCAGATGTGAAAAACGTTCGGCAAAATCGGACCCATTGTCCATTTGCATTGAAATGAAGCTGTCCACCGTGTGCGCCTGTGTTGACGAAAGAAGCTCCTCAATGCGAGCGGCCCGGTAGGGGAGATCCCATTGATGCGTGATGGAATAGGGGTAATTGTCGGGCACGATTTTGTGATTTGCAGTGACAATGCGACCTTCTGCTGGATTTAAAACTTGCGGCAAAGAGTCAAATCCAATGTGACCTGTCCAGTCATTTGTCGCGATCCAGCCGGGTGTTGGCATAAGGCCGAGGCCTTCATTTTTCTCATGGCGGATTGGCACGAGAGCAGGTGCGATGAAGCCTATTTCGCCATCTACGTTAGCAAATACCATGTTCTGCATTGGGGCGACGTAGGTGCTGAGTGCTTGTTTGAACTCTGAGAAGGTGCGGGCGCGTGTAATCTCATGACCCGCTTCAATTGTTTTGTCTTCTGGCGTTAAGGCAGTCCACGCGAGGGCGATGACGTGTCCCGTGGGTGTCAGTTCATCTACGCCAAAAAAAGCGCCGGGAAGAACCGGGCCATGTCGGGTCGTGCGGACGCGCAGTGTTTCGTCTGCTCCAAGTCGAACACCGATTGTCTCGATGCGTTCATCGAAGGGCGCGTAGCCGTCAGGCGTTAGATATTCGTTCTCATTGTCCGGGTTGAGTTTTTCTACATAAAGGTCTTGGGTGTCTGGGCCTGTATTCGTGTATCCCCAGGCGATGTGATCATTGCGACCGAGTATGATACTGGGCACGCCAGGGATGGTCGCACCGACGACATTTCTATCAGGATAGGACAAGTGGGCCAGATACCAAAGTGACGGCGCCAACATGCCGAGATGTGGGTCATTGGCGAGCAATGGGTTTCCTGACGCTGTCCAGCGTCCATCAACCACCCAATTGTTGGAGGCGCCGATGGGGCCGAAGTCGGGAATGGAAGACGCGATGCGCCGCAGTGGGGTTTGCGAAAAGAGGCTGGCGAAGTCCTTCAACGCGACCGGCGCATCTCCGGGATAGGGCGGATAAAACTGAGCAATCTGCACTGGTGTCAAAACTTCTGACAGGCGCGCACGTGAGAGTTCACGTGTGGCGTTGCCAGACAGACCGAGCGCCAATAATTTGATCATCACGACAGAGTCCTCAGCTCGCCACGGTTCTGGAGTGTGGAACAGAAATTGAAACTCAGGCGGCAGTGGGGATGTTCGCGACGTGAGAAATGAATTCACGCCAGCTGCATAGGCATTCAGAATATCCTGCGTTTCGGGTTTGAAGTGCGGGATTGATTGGTCAGCCAGCCTGTAAAGACCAAGGGTTCTGAGGTAGCGATCTGCTGGCAAGGTGCCACTACCGAATATTTCCGACAGACGTCCCTGGCCAACGCGCCGGAATAACTCCATTTGCCAGAGGCGATCCTGGGCATGTGCTACCCCCAACGCGAAACTGACATCTGTTTCTGCACTCCCGAAAATATGAGGGATCTGGTTTGTATCACGCGTGATCTCAACGTCATTGATCAAGCCAGTCAGTGTCAGAGAGCCCTGGTGATGACTGACCGACTGTCTGGCAGCGCCAAACCGATCCAGAAGGAGTAACGCCAAGACGCAAAAAGCTGCGCCAATCGAAATGAGTGACCATTTGGCGATAGCTTTAAGTCTTGTCATTTTGCTGCCTCTGGAGAAGGTGGTTGCCGCTTCTGGAGAAGGGGGGATTTGTTTTGCACGTCAGCTCCGATACAAAGGATGGATCAATTTGGACAATGTGGCAAAGGGTAGAGCATGAGCAAGTCAGTGGCGTTTATTGGATTGGGGGTTATGGGCACCCCGATGGCGGGACATCTGGCAAAAGCAGGCCACAAAGTCACGGTCTATAACCGCACACAGACAAAGGCAGAGAGCTGGGTGTCTGAATATGGTGGGGCAATGGTTGATACACCTGCAAAAGCGGCTGCGGGCGCGGAATTTGTTTTCGCCTGTGTGGGGAATGATGATGATTTACGCTCAGTGGTACTCGGAAAAGAGGGCGCATTCGCTCGTATGGACACCGGCGCGGTCTTCATCGATCACACCACGGCATCTGCTGGTGTTGCACGAGAACTTGCCGCGCTTGGTGCGGAAAAGGGAATTGGGGTACTTGATGCACCTGTTTCTGGCGGACAAGCAGGCGCCGAGAATGGCGCACTAACTGTGATGGTTGGAGGTGATCAAAAGGTCTTTGATTTGGCCGTGCCTCTTTTCGATTGTTTTGCTAAGGCGGTTCGGTTGATGGGGCCGGCCGGTGCAGGACAACTTACTAAGATGGTCAATCAGATTTGTATAGCAGGGTTGGTGCAAAGTCTTTCTGAAGGCATTCAGTTTGCGACTCATGCAGGGCTTGATCCAGCTGCTGTCATCGATGTGATCTCAAAAGGCGCGGCTCAATCCTGGCAAATGGAAAACCGCTTTCAAACGATGATTGACGGAGAATTTGAGCATGGTTTCGCCGTTGACTGGATGCGCAAGGATTTAGGGATTTGTTTGGACGAAGCCCGGTCCAATGGCGCACAATTGCCTGTCGCTGCATTGGTCGATCAGTTTTATGCCGACGTTCAACAGATGGGCGGGTCCAGGTGGGACACATCGAGTTTAATCGCGCGCCTGAAACGGTAAGGGGTTACCGCTTGTTCAAAAGTTTGGCAGCGTCTTTTGCAAAATAAGTGAGGACGCCGTCGCCGCCTGCGCGCTTGAACGACATTAAGGCTTCCAAGATGACGCGGTCACGGTTAAACAGGCCGCTTGCGATGCTTGTGGCCAGCATGGCGTATTCGCCAGACACTTGGTAGGCGTATGTCGGCATGCCAAATTCACGTTTTACGCGGGANACGATGTCGAGGTAAGGCATGCCTGGCTTTACCATGACCATGTCCGCACCCTCTGCAATGTCGAGAGCCACTTCACGAAGTGCTTCGTCGGTGTTTGCCGGGTCCATCTGATAGGTGCGCTTGTCACCCTTCAACGCGCCCGTTGAGCCAACGGCATCCCGGAAGGGACCGTAGAATGCGGAGGCATATTTCGCGGCATAGGCCATGATCTGGGTATTGCTGTGGCCAGCGTTTTCGAGGCCGATGCGAATGGCCGCGATGCGACCATCCATCATGTCTGAGGGGGCAATGATGTCACAACCGGCTTCCACTTGTACCAGTGACTGTTGCACCAGTACTTCGACCGTCTCGTCGTTCAAAATCACATCCCCATCCATGAGGCCATCATGACCGTGGCTGGTGTAGGGATCGAGAGCGACGTCACATAGAATGCCAATGTTAGGCACGGCCTGCTTGATGGCGCGAACAGTACGGCACACAAGATTATCAGGATCGGTTGCCAGTTCACCCTTTGGCGTGCGCCCTTCAGCGTCGGTGTAGGGGAAGAGTGCAATGGCAGGTAGCCCGAGTTCTGCTGCTTCTTCTGCAGCGCGTACCGCATCATCGATGGACAGTCGATCGACACCTGGCATGGTTGTAATAGCTTGTCGGTCTGTCCCTTCGTGCACGAATAGCGGCCAAATGAGGTCGTTGACACTCAGGCTGTTTTCGGAAACGAGGCGACGCGACCAATCATACTGACGATTGCGGCGCATGCGGGTGGCGGGAAAAGAAGGTGTCGTTGGCACGTTGGCATCTTTCAGTATCGACTAAAAAATCTGCACAAGTCTTATCCTTTGCAGCGCAGACGTGCAATGTTCAGAGCTCATTTTGGCCTGAGTGCCGTAGGGGCGCCTTGATTAGAAGATGGTGGTTTGACAGGTCTGCTGGGGCCTTTTATCACCGTTTTTGTGAGGCCTTTGGGATATGCACCCCCCATTTTGGTGGTGTCAAGGAGAGAGTGTAATGGACTTCAATCTGAGCGAAGATCAACAAGCCTTTCAGGATGTTGCGCGCGGGTTTGCCGCAGACGAATTGGCGCCTTATGCAGCTGATTGGGACAGAGATGCCTTCTTTCCGGTAGAAACATTGCGCAAAGCGGCCGCTCTCGGGTTTGCAGGCATTTACGTAAAAGAGGATGTTGGCGGATCTGCGTTGACACGGCTGGATGCTGCCTTGATTTTCGAAGCACTCTCAGCTGGATGCACGTCCACAGCAGCCTATCTTTCAATCCATAACATGGCATCGTGGATGATCGATAGTTTTGGCACTGATGCGCAGCGCCAGCAGTGGCTGCCTGATCTTACAAGCATGAACAAGATCGCCAGCTATTGTTTGACGGAGCCAGGCGCTGGATCTGATGCAGCCTCTCTGCGGACCAAAGCCGTGCTTGATGGCGATCATTATGTACTCAACGGGTCAAAAGCATTCATCTCGGGCAGTGGCACATCGGATGTATATGTCTGNATGGTGCGCACGGGNGACGAGGGAGCAGGNGGCGTGTCTTGTCTGGTGGTCGAAAAAGGAACGCCGGGGCTTTCCTTTGGAGCGGTTGAACGCAAGATGGGGTGGAACAGCCAACCGACAGCGGCCGTGATTTTTGAAGACACGCGCGTTCCCGTTGCCAATCTCATTGGCGAAGAGGGACAGGGCTTCAAGATTGCGATGATGGGGTTGGACGGTGGCCGTCTGAACATTGGTGCTTGCTCACTCGGCACAGCGCAAACAGCACTGGAAACTGCACGCGTCTATATGTTGGAGCGTAAGCAGTTCGGCAAACCTTTGGCCGGTTTCCAGGCGTTACAGTTTAAGCTGGCTGATATGGCAACTGAGCTCGAAGCAGCGCGCTTACTGCTTTATCAAGCAGCTGCAAAAGTGACGGCCAAAACCTCTGATGCAACGATGTTTGCGGCCATGGCAAAACGCTTTGCCACTGACACTGGCTTTAAAGTCGTGAATGAAGCGCTGCAAATTCACGGCGGCTATGGGTATTTGAAAGACTATCCTTTGGAGCGTCATTTGCGCGACGTGCGGGTGCATCAAATTTTGGAAGGCACTAACGAAATTATGCGGGTGATCATTGCTCGTGAAATGCTGAAGGACTGACGTTTACATGAGTGAAGAAGCCGAAATTTTGTTTGACGTTCGTGGTCCTGTTGGCCTGGTGACCCTGAACCGTCCGAAGGTGCTGAACGCGCTCACGTATAATATGGTGAAGCTGTTGTATCCACAGCTCGAGGTGTGGGCAGATGATGACGCTATTAAGCTGGTTGTTATTCAAGCGGCCGGCGAGAAAGCGTTTTGCGCAGGTGGCGACATTCGTGTGCTTCATGACCAAGGCAAGGCTGGTTCACCCGAAGTGATCAATTTCTACCGCGATGAGTATCAGCTCAATCGCTACATCAAAAGATATCCGAAACCTTATGTCTCTTTGATGAGTGGTATTAACATGGGGGGTGGCGTGGGTGTGTCCATTCATGGGTCGCATCGCATTGCTTCCGAACGGTTGATGTTTGCCATGCCCGAAACGGGTATTGGATTGTTTCCCGATGTGGGCGGCACATATTTTTTACCCCGATGCCCCGGCGAGATTGGCATGTATTTGGGCCTAACGGGTGCAAGGCTTAAAGCCGCTGATGCCGTCTTCGCTGGTATTGCTGATGCTTACGTTCCAGCAGACCGGCATGAAGCACTGATTGACAGGCTCGTTGCGGGTGAGGCTGTTGAAGTGGCGATCAATGCTGAAGTGCAAGATGCCGGAGAATCCCTTCTAAGGGCATTGCAAGCTGATATTGATCGATGTTTTGCGGCTGAAAGTGTCGACGCCATCCTCACCAATCTTGACGAAGATGGTGGAGCGTGGGCTCAAAAAACGGCAGCAATGATCCGTGCAAAATCTCCTTTGTCTACGCGCGTGGCATACGATCAAATTCGTGCGGGGGCGGCACTTGAGTTTGAAGAATGTATGGCGTTGGAATTTCGTCTGACAAATCGCTTTATGAGCGCCCCGGACTTTTATGAGGGCGTGCGAGCTGTTGTTATCGACAAGGATCAGGCGCCGAAGTGGCAACCGCCAACGCTTGCAGCGGTGAGCGACGAAAAAGTCGCTACCTATTTTGCGTCACTTGGCGAGAATGAACTAACTTTCTAAATACTCGAATTTGAGACACCTAACCCGACAGCAGGAGAGTGACGATGGCGAAGATTGGATTTATCGGACTGGGCAACATGGGCGGTCCGATGGCACTCAACCTCCTGAATGCAGGGCATGAGCTTTTTGTATTTGACCTTTCCGCTGATGCTTTGAAGAAAGCTACTGCTGCGGGCGCTAAGGTTGCCGCTTCTGCGTCGGAGGTTGCACGCAGTGTTGATGCCGTTGTCACCATGTTGCCAGCGGGCGCACATGTGTCTTCTGTTTACTTAGGCGATGATGGATTGTTGTCTGTGGCGGATAAGGGGACTTTGTTCATCGATTCCTCCACCATTGATGTGGAGACCGCGCGCGCAGTGATCGCCGAGGCGGAGCGTGTCGGCATGCAAATGGTTGATGCGCCGGTATCGGGTGGNGTCGGTGGTGCGGAAGCTGGAACACTGACCTTTATGGTGGGNGGCGAGACGTCAGCCTTTGAGACGGCAAAACCTTATCTTGATATAATGGGACAGAATATTTTCCATGCTGGGGGTGCTGGCAACGGACAGGTGGCAAAGGTTTGCAATAACATGCTGCTTGGTATTTCTATGATTGGGGTGTCTGAGGCCTTTGTCTTGGCGGAGAAACTTGGCCTTGATGGGCAAACATTGTTTGATATTTCATCCACGGCGTCTGGTCAGTGTTGGTCCATGACGTCCTATTGCCCGGTGCCGGGTCCCGTTCCAACATCACCTGCGAATAGAGATTATCAACCTGGTTTCACGGCAGGCATGATGCTCAAAGACCTGCGATTGGCTCAGGCTGCCGCACAAAGTGCAAAAGCTGCGACCCCACTTGGGGCAGAAGCAGCGGCTCTTTATAGTTTGATGGAAGCCAGTGGCCACGAAAGTGTTGATTTTTCGGGGATCATTAAATTGCTCAAAGGCGATCTCTAAATCATCACAAAATCGAGCGGTTTTAATGAACTTTTATAGTGTGTCGTTTATATCTTTGCTCGCATAACGCGAGGAGACGCAAATGACACCGATGGATCGCATCAGAGTTCAGGACACATTTGAAGCCGTAAAGCCCATAGCAGATCAAGCTGCGGCCTTGTTTTATGGTCGCCTGTTTGAGATTGCACCTGAAATGAAACCGATGTTCAAAGGGAACATGGAAGAGCAAGGTCGCAAGCTCATGAAGATGTTGGCTATTGCCGTGGCCGGTCTCAATGATCTGGGCATGTTGGTGCCAGCAGTGCAGAAACTAGGGCAAGGTCATATCGCCTATGGTGTGCGGCCTGAACATTATCCAAAAGTTGGTGAGGCTCTCTTGTGGACCCTCGAACAGGGTTTGGGTGATGCGTTTACACCGGAAGTAAAAGATTCTTGGATCAAGGTTTACGGAATCTTATCGGACACAATGATGGCGGCAGCCTACGGCCAAGCGGCCGAATAGCGTGTGTAACCTGACAATAAATCTCGTGTTGAATTCAAATGGCAGCATTTGATTAAGCCGTCATTAGGATGCGGTATGTAGGGTTGATGTGTCTGACAACGGTGTTTTTTAGCCGTCGTCGCGATAGTCAGGTTTTTGTAGAGGTTAGTTCCATGAGTGCGATGATCAACGATGCAGAGATACATGAGCCACGGAGCCAGTCTCCGGAGGCACGTGAAGCTTATTTGACGGCGCTGACATTTGTTGAGCGGCTTCACCGTCGATTGCTTGATGTGATTAAGGATGAATTGGATCGCAGTGGTAATGTTGAGATCAACAGTGTGCAAGCTCTGTTGCTCTATAACATTGGCGATCAGGAAATGACTGCCGGTGAGTTGCGGACACGTGGTCACTATCTCGGATCTAATGTATCCTACAATCTTAAAAAACTTGTCGAAGCGGGTTATATCAACCACCAGCGTTCAGAGATGGACCGTCGGTCGGTGCGTGTGCGATTGACCCAGAAGGGCATCGACATTTGCGATACAATCAACGGTCTCTATAATCGCCATGTGGATACGATTGCAGAAGTTGGTGACGTGAGCCAAGACGAGTTGGAAGTCATCAATAAGACGCTCAATAAGCTTGAACGTTTTTGGACTGACCAGATCCGTTTTCGCCTCTAAAACGCTATTTGTTTTCAATCTGTTTGTGCTGGTTCTGCTTTGGCGGAAACGGCACAAATGNATTTACGGATCTCTGATAGGCGGCGTAGCCAGGATTTGATCGCGTAAGGTGGCGTTCAAGCAAAGCGACACCAGACACACGAAGAAGCAAATAGGTCATGAGCGCGGGGCTGAAGATTGTCCAAATGGCGTAAGGGACTTGTGCGGCGATCAAAAAAAGTCCCCACCAAAGACAGGCGTTCCCAAAATAATTAGGATGTCTACTCCAGGCCCAAGCGCCAGCTTGCATTGTTTTCCCAGTATTTTCCGGATCGCTCTTGAAGTCTCTGAGCTGGCTGTCTGCGAGAGCCTCGATGATGAAACCTGCGGCAAAGAGGGGACATCCGACCCAGGTGAGGAAACCGAGCGGCGTTTCACCGCCAAGTGCGATCCCGAATTGAAGGGGTAAAGAGATTGTCCACATCAAGATGCCTTGAAAGGCAAAGATTTTGAAAAATGATGTGAGGACAAAAGTGGCCCCTGCGCGTCTGCGCATGGCGGCGTAACGGCCATCTTCAACGCGCCCATGCGTGATCCAACGCGTGCCTAAGTGGCTGCCGAGCCGGATGGACCAGAGCAGGGTGAGCGCCATCAGGAGCAAGCCGAGTGGCCCTGGTGCATCGGTGGCAAGAAAAGTGGTCAAGACAATGAGACCGAACCCTGGTCCCCAGAAAATATCGATGATGCTGGCGTNTTTTAGAATCGCGCTCGTGATCCAAAGGAGAAAAATTGAAGCAGCGATGACAACGCNATTTATGGCCAGAATTTCCGCCATTTTTCGATGTAGACCTCCGAAAGCTCACATTTTCTTGAGCGGATTGTTTGGCACCCAATTTGCGCTTATTCATCACAATAGGCACAGATTGGCCAAAAACTGTCCCAAAGAGACTGTTTACCATATTTGTGCTTTGACTTCGGTGTCCTGAAAATGAACGGTAAGGTAATTGTGGTCTTTAAACGTCAGGTCAACAACGTGAAATCAGTCTTCTGTGACTTTATCGAATACCGGCGTTTTGCAGCAATTGTCACTCTGTGCGGTTTTATCGTGGCTGGCGCGACACCAAGTTTTGCTGACGATAATTTCGATCCCTGGGAGCAACAGTGGGTCGATCCTTGGAACCCGAGTTCTGAGGCTAACGTTCTTGAGACATCCACTTCTTTATCTACGGTTCCGACACTGGGCGATGCGGGCTTTTGGCCGGTGTTGCGCGCCATGTCGATGTATGAGCAGATCGAAGAATGGGGCGGTTGGAAACCGATACCGGCCGGTGAGCGCATTGAGCTTGGTGANCGTGATGACCGTGTTCCGCTCATCAGAGAACGACTGGTGGCAACCGGCGACCTGGCTGTCTCTGGTGGTGATCCCGTTGTCTATGATGAATTTGTCTTTGAGGGAACAAGACGGTTCCAGACCCGCAATGGCTTGACGCCAGATGGTGTCATTGGGCCAAAGACTTTGGCGACGATGAATATCCCGGTCTCTCAGCGGATAAAGCAGTTGGCCATTAATCTGCAACGATTGAACGAGGTTTCTGAAACTCTTGGGCGTCGGTATGTTTTTGTAAACATCGCTGGTCAGGAAGTCGAAGCAGTGACGGATGGCCATGTCGATCTGCGCCGCCGTGTGATCGTGGGCAAAGAAGATAGACAGACACCTGAATACACAAGCGCCATTTCATTCATTGCGTTGAATCCTTATTGGAATGTGCCGATAAGCATTGCGGAGAGAGATCTCATTCCAAAAGCCCGGCGTAATCCTGGCTATCTTGAACGCTTGGGAATTCGTGTGTTTCGCGGTGGCAGAGAAGTCAGAGCCAGTTCTGTAAACTGGGCGCGGACCTCCGCTCGTGACGTGCGATTGCGCCAAGACCCTAGCCCTCGCAATTCTCTGGGAACGGTGAAAATTCATTTCAACAACCCTCATGCTGTCTATTTGCATGACACGCCATCCAAGAGCTTGTTTGGACGTACAGCGCGAACATACAGCTCTGGCTGTGTGCGTGTGCAGGACGTGCACGATTTAACCGAATGGCTTCTGAGCGAAACGCCCAATTGGACGCGCGAAAGCATTGATGCAGCTCTCGCTGCGCAACGACGGGTCGATGTGCCTTTGGCAGAAACTGTGCCGATCTACATGCTTTATCTCACTGCCTGGGTTGATGAGAATGGTGTCGTGAATTTCCGCGATGACGTTTACGATATTGATAGGCGTGTGCGCACGTCATCATTGACTCAATAATCCTTTCTCCACCTGCCTACATCAACTAGTGTGATCATCTTGAAATAACGGATGAGTTTTCACGTGGGTCGGCCAGCAAAATTTCCCTATCTTGAGTTTTCAGGTCTGTTGGCGTTTGCCCACAGAGGCGGAACAAGTTCGCATCCTGAAAATACGATGCCTGCCTTTCAACACGCTATTGATCTTGGCTACCGATATATCGAAACAGATGTTCATGCGACACGAGACGGCGTGCTTCTCGCATTTCACGATGAAGAACTGGACAGGGTTACTGATAGTTCAGGTCGTATTGATCAAATGGATTACGCAGACGTAGCAAAGGCTCGTATCGACGGCAAAGAACCGATTCCGTTGTTTGCAGAACTTTTGACGACATGGCCGACCGTTCGCATCAACATTGATCCCAAATTAGATAATGCGGCAGCCCCACTCGTGAAGGTACTCCGTGAGGCGAACGTTTTGGACCGGGTCTGTGTGACCTCATTTTCTGATAAACGCGCTGATTGGATAAAATCGGAGTTGGGTCCTGAATTATGTACTGGACTAGGCCCTAAAGGTACCTTTCGGTTGCGCCTTTCAAGTGTCTCTGGGCCATTAAAAGCAATGTGGGGAGCGTATGCTGCTGGTTGTGCCCAGGTGCCTGTTCGTCAGAACGGTCTTTTGATCGTTGACCGTGCATTCGTTGATCGCGCGCATGAAATGGACGTTCAAGTTCACGTTTGGACCATTGATGACCCAACAGAAATGGGCCGATTGATAGATTTGGGGGTGGATGGACTTATGACAGATCAACCTGAAATACTTAAATCAGTTCTGGAAGATCGCGGGATTTGGAAGTAAGTCTAAGTCAACGATGATAAAATGCCTATCTGCGACAATTCGCGAGTGGCGCGGAACGGTCGGTTTTTGACAGATTGCACTTGGTCGAGTGCTCTTGTTTACTATTTGTAAACCATAAGTTAGCACTCTTATTAGTGGTTGTTTTTAGTTTACTCAACTGGAAGTAGGTGGTTCGATGGATTATGATGGCAAACTTTCAGATGCATTGGCTTCATTGAAAAATGAGGGGCGATATCGTGTTTTCACAGATATTGTCCGCCACCGTGGCAGCTTTCCCAGAGCGACCTTCCATGGGCCCGATGGCGAGAACGAGATCGTTGTGTGGTGTTCAAATGATTATTTGGGCATGGGACAAAATCAACACGTGACAAACGCAATGCACGAGGCGATTGATCAGGTCGGTGCGGGATCAGGTGGTACACGCAATATCTCAGGCACGACGCATTACCACGTTGAGTTGGAAAAAGAGATTGCAGATCTTCATCAGAAAGAATCTGCGCTGCTTTTCACGTCTGGCTACATTGCGAATGATGCGACTTTGAGCACGCTGGCCAAAGTGTTTGGCGATTGCGTCATTATTTCTGATGAGTTGAACCACGCCTCAATGATCGAGGGCATTCGTCGCGGTGGTGGGCCCAAGCGGGTGTGGCGTCATAACGATCTCGAGCATCTCGAAGAACTGCTTCAAAGTATTCCGGCAGACCAGCCAAAAATCGTTGCTTTTGAATCCGTCTACTCGATGGATGGTGATATCGCCCCGATAAGCGAAATTTGTGATCTCGCGCGCGAATATGGTGCGATGACCTATCTTGATGAAGTGCATGCTGTTGGCCTTTATGGTCAGCATGGCGGTGGCATTGCCGAACGTGATGGTGTGCTTGATAAAGTTGATATTATCGAAGGCACTATGGCTAAAGGGTTTGGCGTTATGGGTGGTTATATCGCGGCAAGTGCTGCAATTGTTGATGTCGTCCGCTCCTATGCGCCTGGTTTCATTTTTTCCACCTCATTATCGCCGGTTCTCGTCGCAGGGGTTTTGGCGAGTGTGCGGCACTTGAAAGCCAGTAATGTTGAGCGTGAAGTTCATCAAGAACGTGCGGAGACATTGCGCCAAAAGCTTCTGGGTGCTGGGCTTCCTGTCATGATGTGTGAAAGCCACATTGTGCCGGTGATGGTCAAAGACCCTGTGCTGTGCAAACAAGTGGCTGATGACCTGTTGAGCGAACACAATATTTATGTGCAGCCGATTAATTACCCAACTGTGCCGCGTGGAACAGAACGATTACGGTTCACGCCGTGTCCGTTGCATACTGACGACATGATGGAGGCGTTGGTTCGCGCACTTGATGAAGTGTGGACACGACGTAACATTCAGCGTGCCGCGTAAAAAGACATTAAACGTTAGTTCTGGAGCGTCTCAGCGTGGAAAGGGTGATGCCTCTGCAGGTCTGGAGGTGTACCTTGAATTCGTCGTGGTTGGTGAGGCCATCAAAGTAATTGCCGTAGATGCTGATACAGGTGTCGAAGTTTCGACAATGGGTTCTGTACGATCCTCGCGCTCCGAATTGGAGAGCGTTGCAATCAATAAGCTTCGTTATGTATTGGGTTTGCAGGGCACAGACCAACAGTCGGCGAATGATGTTGATAAATCTGCTAAGGACGGTGGCAAAGGGTGGGTGGTCTGAGCCGCCTGACGATGTCCTCTATCAATCAATTGAACAGCAATTTTTTGATTTAAGCTTTGCGCGGCAGGCTATTTTGGCCGAGGCCAATTTTTTTGGCGAGCTTTGAGCGTTGCGCTGCATAATTTGGGGCGACCATCGGATAGTCGGCGGGCAATCCCCACTTGGTCCGATATTCCTCCGGTGAAAGGTTATAGCGAGACCTTAAATAGCGTTTCAGCATTTTCAGCTTTTTGCCATCTTCCAGGCAGATCAAATACTCATCTGTAATAGAATCGTCAATTGAAACGGCTGGGCCTTGAGCGGGAATGGCAGGAAGTTTGTTATGGGCTAAATCAGCGAGTGTTTCGTGCACCATTCGAAGCATTCCCGGAATATCTTCGGCCGACAATGAATGATTACCTACGTACGCAGCCACAATATTTGAAGCAAATCGCAAGGCTAACTCTGAGTCTGGTTGGTCGTTTTCGTTTGCCATCATTGTGCCCAAACTAGTCAAAACAGAAGATTCAATTACGAAATACTAGGTTTTGTATGGCAAATGAGAAAGGAATAATCAAGTAATTCCTATATTGTCTAATAAACAAAGTGTTTTTCTTCTGTTGTGCAAGCAGCGATGACGAAAAATACTATGATAAAACGGTCACCTTGGCGAGTTTACTCAGAAAGACGCAAGTATTGGTGTTGCAGGTTTTTCGAGCGTGCGTGAACTGATATTCTGCATTGTGGAACATTGGCGCGGCCCAACTATATGTGGTAACTAGCGCGCCTTATTTGTTTGCGCACACAGAAGAGATTTTGCGGGCCTTTGGGCGGTAAAATCCCCTCGAAAATCGAATGAAGGGTTCATTACATGGCGGTTTCTAGTTCGGCTCAGGGCGGTATCACAACCTCTGGTTTTTTTAGCCGATCTCTCGCAGATAGCGATCCCGATATATTTTCAGCCATAGAGGATGAACTCGGTCGTCAGAAAAGTCAGATTGAGTTGATCGCATCGGAAAATATCGTTTCCCGCGCGGTGCTCGAGGCTCAAGGTTCGGTCCTGACCAATAAGTATGCTGAGGGATATCCAGGTCGCAGATACTACGGTGGTTGCGAGTTTGTCGATGTGGCTGAAACCCTTGCTATCGAACGCGCAAAACAGCTGTTCAATTGTGCCTATGTGAATGTGCAACCTAATTCGGGTTCACAGGCGAACCAGGGCGCGCTGATGGGATTGATCAAGCCCGGCGATACCATCTTAGGCATGAGCCTTGCCGCTGGTGGGCATTTGACCCATGGCGCTGCGCCAAACCAATCTGGAAAATGGTTTAACGCGGTTCAATATGGGGTGCGCAAACAAGATCACTTGATTGATCTTGATGAGGTGGAGGCGCTTGCGAAAGAGCATAAACCGCAGGTGATTATTGCGGGTGGCTCTGCCTATCCACGTGAAATCGATTTTGCGGCATTTCGTCAGATTGCGGATAGTGTCGGCGCATACCTTATGGTGGACATGGCGCACTTTGCAGGCCTTGTAGCGGGCGGCGTTCACCCAAGTCCACTGCCGTATGCAGATGTGGTGACGACGACCACGCACAAAACACTACGCGGGCCACGCGGCGGTATGATCCTTTCCAACAATGAAGAGCTCGGCAAAAAATTCAATTCTGCGATCTTTCCAGGCCTTCAGGGTGGCCCCCTGATGCATGTGATCGCTGGCAAAGCGGTTGCCTTCGGTGAAGCACTGCGTCCTGATTTTAAATCCTATGCTCAGCAAATCGTTGATAATGCGCAAACATTGGCGGCTACTTTGGTCGACAATGGGCTCGACATCGTATCAGGAGGAACGGACACGCATTTAATGCTTGTTGATTTGCGTCCAAAGAAGCTTACCGGAAAAATTGCTGAAGCAAGCCTGGAGCGGGCGAGCATTACCTGTAACAAGAATGGCATTCCATTCGACCCAGAAAAGCCAATGGTTACATCTGGTGTTCGTTTGGGAACGCCAGCGGCGACGACACGTGGATTTGGTGTGAGTGAATTCCAATTGGTAGGCGAACTCATTTCCCGTGTTCTGGATGGATTAGTCGAAAACGGTGACGCTGGAAATGAGGCGGCTGAAAAGTCAGTTAAAGGCGAAGTTGAAGCCCTTTGCGGTCGCTTTCCAATTTACTGAGTAAGCGGCAAATACCCGGCCCCTGCGAGGGTGGGACAGAAACAGTTGGATGAGGAGCTTTGTCTGGGATGCGGTGTCCATATTGCGGTAATGACGATACGCAGGTGAAAGATTCTCGTCCGACCGAAGACAATACAGCCATTCGGCGGAGGCGGTTTTGTCCGGGGTGTGGTGGTCGGTTTACAACATTTGAGCGGGTTCAACTCCGCGAGTTGACAATCATCAAATCGAATAATCGGCGGGTGCCTTTTGATCGCGATAAACTTATGCGCTCCGTGCAAATCGCTATGCGCAAACGCCCGGTTGAGAGCGAGCGAACTGAGCGTATGGTGAGCGGTATTGTCAGGCGCCTTGAGAGCATGGGGGAACCCGAAATTCCTTCTCAGGTGGTTGGCGAATTGATTATGGAAGGTCTGCGCTCTCTCGACGATGTCGCTTATGTTCGTTTTGCTTCGGTGTACAAAAATTTCCGTGAGGCAAAAGACTTTGAAGACGTGTTGGGCGAATTGTCTGGGCCTGAAGACGAAGACTAGTCTTGGCCGGAGTAGGTCCTTTCATAGTTTAAACCGTTGGGCAGGATTTTGACTGGAGAGGCGCTAGTGTGGCGATAGCATTTGATCAAATGATGATGCGATCTGCTTTGACTCTTGCAGAGCGTGGGCTCGGGCAAGTTGCTCCAAATCCTGCTGTTGGCTGTGTGATCGTCCAGGAAGACAATGACGCGGGAACGATTGTTGGGCGTGGTTGGACGCAGACTGGCGGTCGACCTCACGGGGAAACAGAAGCTTTGGCTCGCGCAGGTGAGGGTGCTCGTGGGGCGACCGCATATGTAACTCTTGAACCTTGCGCTCATCACGGCAAAACACCTCCTTGTGCACAAGCTCTTATTGATGCGGGTATTGTTCGGGTAGTGAGCGCACTGTCGGACCCAGACCCACGCGTGTCTGGCGCTGGACATGCGATGATGGAAGCTGCGGGTATTGAAGTGGTTGTGGGCGTCCTAGAGGAAGAAGCTGCCCGGTTGAACGAAGGTTTTTTGCGAAACATCACCGATGGTCGGCCGATGGTGAGCGTTAAACTCGCAAGCTCTCTGGATGGGCGCACCGCCACTCATTCGGGGCACAGTCAATGGATCACCGGAGAAAGGGCGCGCAACCGTGCTCACCTGATGCGCGCTAAAAGCGACGCCATTTTGGTTGGAAGTGCGACGGCGATTGTCGATGACCCGGAATTGACCTGCCGCTTGCCGGGTCTTGGAAATCTCTCACCTATACGAATAATTGCTGATGGAAGGTTGCGATTGCCGCTGACCTCCAAGCTCGTACGTACAGCGCGCGAGAACCCTGTCTGGATATTCACCAGAGCGGATGGAGATGCAGCAAGGCGCCAGGCTTTTGTTGATTGTGGTGTTGAGCTTATTGATGTGCCAGTTGAAGCTGATGGCAATATGAATATGGAAATCGCTCTGCAGATCCTTGGGGACCGTGGGATCACTCGGCTGATGGTCGAGGGGGGCTCGCGTCTCGTTTCATCTTTAATGCGGGCAGGTTTGGTTGATCGCCTTGATTGGTTTCAAGCGCCCAAGCTCATCGGTGGAGACGGGTATCCGGCACTCGCCGGCTTAGGTGTGGATACTGTTGATGCGGCCCCTGGATTTGAGCTGCTCGAAGTTCTATCGCTTGGCGAAGACACGTTGCAGAGTTTTGGATTTAGAAGGTAAGCCTGATTATGTTCACAGGGATCATCACAGATGTCGGTAAAGTCGGCAGAATTGAGAAAAAGGGTGATGCACGGTTCGTCATTGAAACAGCCTATGACCCAACAACGATTGATCTTGGCGCTTCTATCGCTTGTGATGGATGCTGCCTGACTGTCGTCGAAAAGGGTGCTATGAACGCGAATAATTGGTTTGCCGTCGACGTATCGCAGGAAACACTTGATTGCACGACGCTTGGTGAATGGCGAGAGGGACGACCCATTAACCTTGAGCGCGCCATGAAAGTGGGCGAGGAATTAGGTGGTCATATCGTGAGTGGTCACGTGGATGGCGTTGCAGAAATTGTATCTATCAGAGAAGAGGGAGGGTCAAAGCGTTTTGCGTTTAGAGCTCCTGATGATCTCAAGAAATTTATCGCACCAAAAGGCTCCGTTACGCTGTCGGGCACTTCCCTGACGGTGAATGAAGTTGAAGGCGCGACGTTCGGCATTAACATTATACCCCATACGCAAGATGTTACGATTTGGGGGGAAGCACAGGTTGGCGATAGGATCAACCTTGAAATTGATGTGCTGGCCCGCTATGTCGCGCGTCTGACACAAGAGGATTGAGACTGTGTACAAAGAATATTTGTCATCGATTGAAGAAGTAATTGAAGATGCGCGTAACGGGAAAATGTTCGTTCTCGTGGATGCAGAGGATCGAGAGAACGAGGGTGACCTTGTTATTCCCGCTCAGATGGCGACACCTGAAACCGTCAATTTTATGGCGAAATATGGTCGTGGCCTGATTTGTCTGACTTTGAATGCTGACCGTGCCAAGCAATTGAATTTGGAATTAATGTCGTCGAACAACCAGTCTCGTCATCAAACGGCTTTTACTGTTTCTATTGAGGCACGCGAAGGGATCACCACCGGTATCTCAGCGCATGACCGTGCTCACACAATTACTGTTGCCATCGACCCAACGAAGGGCGCGACAGATATTGTTTCACCTGGCCATGTCTTTCCATTGGTTGCGCGCGACGGCGGCGTTCTAGTCCGTGCTGGACACACAGAAGCAGCTGTAGACATTGCCCGCCTCGCTGGGCTTTATCCGGCTGGTGTGATCTGTGAAATCATGAATGACGATGGCACAATGGCGCGCCTTCCTGACCTGGTTCAGTTTGCGCAGTTGCACGGCCTGAAGATCGCAACAATCGCCGACCTCATCGCCTATCGTCGGCGTCATGACAATCTCATTCACCGAGCGATTGAAACTGAAATCGAAAGTGAGTTCGGCGGAAAATTCAATCTTAAAGTCTATTTGAATACCGCCGAGTATGCAGAGCATATTGCCCTGACGATGGGGGACCTGTCGACGTCTGAACCCGTGTTGGTTCGTATGCATGCGATGAATGTGTTTGATGACATGCTGGGTGCAAAAGGCGGTCGCAATTCCTTGATCCAAGAATCTATGGAAGCGATAGCTAAAGTAGGACGTGGTGCGATTGTTCTCATTCGTGACACAACAGCGACCGTTGTCTCTGACATGCTGTTGCATAAAGGTGAGTCTGATGAGCACGGTCCACGTCGTCTGCGCGAGTATGGTGTTGGCGCTCAAATCCTCTTGGATCTTGGCGTGACGGATATGATCTTACTGTCCGATACGCCAAGACAGATTGTTGGGCTTGAGGGTTATGGTCTGCGTGTTGTTGAGCAACGGCCTGTGAATGCGGCGAGCGCTGGAGCAAAAATCAAAAAAGAAGCAGTGTCATGAGTGGCGCACCACACATTTTGATTGTGGAAGCCCGTTTCTATGATGAGCTTGCAGACGAGTTGGCGCGCGGCGCCATTGCTGAGATTGAAAACAATGGCGGCACATATGAGCGTGTATCCGTGCCAGGTGTGTTGGAGCTACCAGCGGCTGTGAAATTCGCTGCAGATGCGAGCCGCGCTGGCGGTTTGGATAAGCCCTTTGATGGCTATGTCACGCTTGGCTGTGTGATCCGGGGCGAAACAACCCATTATGAGATCGTATCAAATGAGTCCGCTCGGGCACTGATGGATCTCACAATCAATGACAAGATAGCATTGGGAAATGGTATCCAGACTGTGGAAAATGACGATCAGGCATGGGCACGCGCGCGGGTTTCCGATAAGAATAAAGGTGGTGGTGCCGCAGCTGCCGCATTGGCGATGGCAGCCCTTAAACAGCGCTTTGACGCAGAGATCTGAGATCGTTTTATGACATCAGCACCCCCCTCGAAAAAGTCAAAACGATCGGGTCGCAGTGCGGCTCGTCTTGCTGCTGTTCAAGCGCTTTATCAAATGGATGTTGCGCAAACTGACCTGGATGATGTGGTTGAAGAGTTCGTTCAGCATCGGCTCGGTCGCGAGGTTGAGGGCGAGCAATATCACGATGCGGAAGAACCCCACTTCGAAGATGTTGTCCGCGGTGTGGTTCGTGAACAACGCGAGATCGATACAAAGGTAAATGAGGCCTTGGCGAAGGGCTGGATTCTGGCTCGGCTGGATAGCACTTTGCGTGCAATACTAAGGGCGGGGACGTATGAAGTTCAACGCTGCAAAGACATTCCTTCAAAAGCGATCATCAATGAATATGTAGATGTTGCTCATGCCTTTTTTGAAGGGGACGAACCCGGTGTTGTGAATGCGGTTTTGGACCGGATTGCGCGCGCTGTGCGACCTGAGGATTTTAGTCGGGCGAGTGCCTGACATGAGTACGCGGGACGGTGGCGACCCGGACCTGCCTGATGAATTCTCTCTGATAGAAAAGCTGTTTTCTCCACTTGCCGGTCCGGGCGCATTTGATTTGAAGGATGATGCTGCTGTGATGCAGGCGTCGGCGGGCCATGATCTTGTCCTGACGAAAGATGCGATTGCAGAAGGTCGTCACTATTTGTCGAATGACCCCGCGGACGATGTTGCACGTAAACTGCTGCGTGTGAATCTTTCAGACCTAGCGGCCAAAGGAGCTCGTCCCAGAGGGTACCTTTTGGCTTGCGCGTGGAACAAGACAACAAGCCTTGAGTGGATGACTGCATTTGCAGAAGCTCTACATCAAGATCAAAAGTATTTCGGTCTGGTGCTATTAGGCGGTGATACAATTCGGGTAGAAGGACCGTCTGTTTTCAGTCTAACGGCTATCGGGGAGGTCCTAACTGGCAAGATGGTCCTGCGGTCGGGCGCGCAGCCTGGTGATGAGCTTTATGTGACCGGAACCATCGGGGATGCAGCGCTTGGTTTGAAAGTTGCTCTGGGTGAAGAGCTCGACCTGCCTGAAGAAGCGAATGCAAATTTGCTGGCTCGGTATCGTGTGCCCAACCCGCCAGTGGGTTTTGGCGCCCAATTGTCAAAATTTGCATCCTCAGCGCTTGATGTGTCGGATGGCCTTCTAGGCGANCTTCAACATCTGTGTGATGCATCTGGTGTGCAGGCTGTGATAGAGCGAGACCTGATCCCTTTGTCCGCTGAGGTTGCCCAATCAGTGCGTGAACACCCTGAGCTATGGGCGAGTGTTTTGGCCGGGGGCGATGATTATCAGATTCTGTTTTCAGCACCGGAGTCGATGCGTGAGAAAGTTGAAATTTTGGCGAGCGACGCGCGCGTCTCTGTGAGCCGACTAGGACGACTGAGTGCCGGAGCTTCTCTTGTTCATGTGCTTGACCCATCTGGGAAACAAATTGTTTTCGATAAAACGGGGTTTCAGCACTTTTGAATCGGTGAGATTCTCCGACGTTGTTTCTCTGTTAACGTCTCCCGGCGGCAGGCGCGTTATTGACATTCCTAGCTAGTGTACGGTCTGGAGCCGACATAGTTGTTACAGTCACTTTGCCAGTGTGGGAAAATGTGTAACCGCTCTGCTGCTCGCTGCCGAAATATAAGTTTGTTGTAGTGCCAAACCCAGCATTATATTGGGATTGAGTGGAAATTACCGTCTGAATTTCGGTGCGGGAATTTCCCACCACATCTGCATTGGAAGAAATCACGAGATACCTATCATCTGGTGTGCCCTCAAAACTGAGCGCTAGCTTGCTCCCGCGATTTAGGAAGGCGTCTTGTTCGAAAACTCGACGGACGTCCTCGGATTGTCCGAGCAACACAACAGCAGGTGCGAATGCACTTCCGCCTATTTTGGGTGATGATACTGTGATTTGGTAAGGAACACTTGCGGTTGGTAAGGTCACAACTTCATAAAGGTGCTTGTCGCCGACTGCGTTTAGCTTGCAAGGGCTGGTACGCTGTACTTCCAATTCAAGGGTTACCGGCTTTTCCAAATCCAAGGCAATTGGTGTAGACCGGTCCCTTGTGAATTCTTGTTCNCAAGGCAAAGATGCTAACGATACCGTTACATCTTGAGTTGCTGGCGGTTTGTTAGCGCAGGCAGCGAGTAAAAAACTACTCGCTGCTATTGCAATGTATTTACAACTTTTCATCGCAACAAAGTCCCAATCGTATCTGCCGTTTTTGTCAGAGCTACGCCGAGACCTTCGGCCACCATTTCAGGAGAAGCTTCTAGTGAGTCGAAGTCGATAAAAGAATATTGGACTGCAGGCGGTATGGTAACTCGATCATCCCGACGGCCAGTACCCATTGGATTGTAAGCAACATCATCTCGCATTAACACAGTTTGACTGTTTGCGCTGACCAATCGAGTTTCTGCATAAACCGACGGCCTATAGGGTGCGCTGGATGATGAACTTGCAGCCCCATAGCCGTAACCCGAAATGACAACATCGAGAAAAGCATCGACCTGTTGGCCGGATGGAGCTTGGTAGTTTTCTTGGAATTTCCGTGTGGTGTTACGTTGAGAAGAGCGTGGAACATCCACTACTTGATATCCCTTTTCTTCAAGGCTTGTTCTTAGGGCGGCAGTAAAGGTTGACGGGGCGCTGAACGATTGCTCTGTCAATATGTCCTTCAACGAATCTTCCCGGTTGTCTCGTATACCGGCGTCGATGCCGAGTATTACGAGACCTACGGCCAAGCCAATTAGGCCTGCACCGGCAGCAGCGTTCGCAGCGTTTTTGCCCGGGGATGTCGCGAGTACCGCGGCTGCCTGTTTTGGCATATCCGGGGTAACAAGTCCGATGACCTGAATTTGACTTCCTGCCGGACGGGCGAATGGAATGGATTTTGGCTGTTGAGCGCAAGCCGTCACAGCCAATGCTAAGGCTATCGCAACGACTCGTTTGACGTTCTTCATTGTATGTCCCCCTATTTTTAGTGACACACATTTCGTACGCCACCTCCCCTAAATACTGAGTTCAAAATAGAGAACTACGTTTATTATGCAAGGTTAAGTTTATTATATAACTTGAAGTTTTCCTTGCGGAGGAGGGAGCAATTTTTGGGAGAACCTATGTGTTTGGGACTAGGGCGTGGGCCCTCATTTCCTTTATACGTTGAGCATGAGTGAAATAACGCACAGTCGATTTAATGATCAACAAGCCAAGCGCAATGCTTTGCTGTTGGCGCTTGGGCAAGCCCTTTATGGATCAAACACCGCGGTTCTGGTGACCTTGAGTGGTTTGGCGGGTGGCTTTCTAGCACCTAGCCCCATGTTTGCCACACTCCCGTGGAGTGCCCTGGTTATTGGGACGGCTGTGTCCACTGTTCCTGCTTCCATGTTCATGAGAAAAACCAGCAGGCGACATGGCTTTATGCTTGGCGCGATGGCCGGCGTGTTTGGTGCCGCCATTGCGATGGCCGCTTTGTTTGGAAATTCGTTCGAGTTGTTTTGTGCGGGCATGTTTCTTTGCGGCACTTACCAAGCTTTTGCAGGGTATTATCGTTTTGCAGCGGCGGATACGGCGAGTGATGCATTTCGACCCAGNGCAATTTCGTGGGTCATGGCTGGTGGTGTCGTAGCCGCTTTCGTCGGCGCTCAACTCGTGTCAGTGTCTAGCGACTGGCTTGGCCCAGTTCCCTTTGTTGGGGGATATGCCACGTGTGTGGTGCTTGGGTTTTGTGCATTTGNCGTCATGTCGTTTATAGATATTCCACCACTTGGGCACGAAGAACTTGCGGACAGCGGCCGTCCACTCAAAGAAATTTTCATGCAACCAACAATCATTGTTGCCACTGCCTGCGCAATGGTCGGGTATGGCATCATGACTCTTGTTATGACCGCGACACCGATTGCCATGATTGGCTGTGGGTTCACGGTGAGCGATGCGGCATTTGTCATCCAATGGCATATCTTTGCGATGTTTGCGCCCAGCTTTTTCACGGGGAATTTGATAGCTCGCTTTGGTGCGCCGCGCGTGATCAGTGTGGGACTTGTTTTGCTCGCTGGCTGCGGCATTGTCGCTATGGGTGGGCTTGAGCTTGAGCGATTTGTGGTCGCCTTGATGCTGCTTGGCCTTGGATGGAACTTTACTTTTCTAGGAGCCACCACTTTGCTGACGGAATGTTATGCGCCGTCTGAGCGCAATAAAGTTCAAGCCGCCAACGANCTNTCTGTGTTCGTGGTCGTGGCCATCGCCTCNTTCGCNTCTGGTGGATTGCTCAATGGATTGGGCTGGAATGCGGTGAATATGGCGCTGTTCCCATTCGTTGGCCTTGCTGCTTGTCTTACGATCTGGTTCGTTTTGCATAGCAAATCAAAGGCATAGAACAGAACGCAACATACTGATTCTGTGCTGGACGCGACGTTTTGGTTTGAATAACTAGCTAAGTTGTTGCCAATACAGTCAATTTTCCTTGTTCCGACTGTTGCGTCCCCCCCTAAGGTTTGGCAAGCTCCTGCCACCTTAGGGTAGGGGGGAACCCGGCTTGGAGGCGGCTGGGAAACTCTTAATCTCGTTTCAGAATAATCCTTTATAGGGATAGGGAAAAAATATGAGCACTTCTTTGTGGGCAATCATCGGTTGCGGTGTCTTGGCGCTTTTATACGGCGTATGGGCATCCCGCTCGGTGATGGCAGCCGACGCGGGTAACGCGCGGATGCAGGAGATCGCGGCAGCGATTCAAGAGGGCGCTAGCGCCTATCTCAATCGACAGTATCGGACCATTGCTATGGTTGGTGTTGTCATTTTTGCACTTGTTTGGTGGATGTTGGGAATGACCGTGGCGATTGGTTTCGCCGTTGGCTCAATTCTNTCNGGNGCTGCGGGCTACATTGGCATGCTGGTTTCGGTGCGTGCGAATGTAAGAACAACACAGGCGGCAAGTGTCAGTCTGGCAAATGGTTTGTCGATCGCTTTTAAGTCAGGTGCTGTAACCGGCATGTTGGTGGCGGGGCTGGCCCTTTTGTCGGTTGCTGTTTATTTCGCCATTCTAACGGGTCCCTTGGGACATGACGCTGGATCAAGAATTGTCATTGATGCTCTGGTAGCACTTGGTTTTGGTGCATCGCTTATTTCAATCTTTGCACGGCTTGGCGGCGGTATCTTCACCAAGGGTGCAGATGTTGGCGGCGACTTGGTCGGTAAAGTTGAAGCTGGCATTCCAGAAGATGATCCCCGCAACCCTGCAACGATCGCAGATAACGTCGGCGATAATGTTGGTGACTGTGCTGGTATGGCAGCGGACTTGTTCGAAACCTATGCGGTGACGATTGTCGCCACTATGGTGCTTGCATCGATCTTCTTTGCTGGCGATCAGATGGTCAACATGATGACCTACCCGTTGGCAATCGGCGGCGCATGCGTCATTACCTCAATCATTGGCACGTTCTTTGTTCGTCTTGGCAAAAGCCAATCGATCATGGGCGCTCTCTATAAGGGCTTCCTCGCATCGGCAATCTTGTCCGTTGGCGCATTGTACTATGTCACAGAACGCCTTGTTGGTTTCTCGACGGAACTCACCGTGGCGGGCCAATCCTTTACGGGTCAGTCTCTGTTCCTTTGTGGCATTTGTGGTCTGTTGATCACAGGTCTGATCATTTGGATCACGGAGTACTACACGGGCACAGAATATCGTCCAGTGAAGTCTATTGCAGCAGCGTCTGAAACTGGTCACGGAACAAACGTGATCCAGGGTCTTGCTGTTTCAATGGAAGCAACTGCGTTGCCTGCTTTGGTAATTGTGATTGGTATCATTGCCACTTACAGCCTTGCGGGTCTCTTTGGCATTGCCATTGCAGTGACAACAATGTTGGCGCTTGCCGGCATGGTGGTTGCACTCGATGCATTTGGCCCTGTGACTGATAATGCGGGTGGTATCGCTGAGATGGCTGATCTGCCAGAAGATGTTCGTAAAACAACGGACGCTCTGGACGCCGTTGGTAACACCACTAAAGCTGTTACCAAAGGTTATGCAATCGGTTCTGCGGGACTGGGGGCTTTGGTTCTCTTTGCGGCCTACACACAGGATTTGATGCTGTTTGCTGCAAATCCAGATACCTATCCTTACTTCGCAGGCGTTGTGGCGGACTTNTCGCTTTCCAATCCTTACGTTGTTGTTGGGCTCTTCTTGGGCGGACTGTTGCCTTACCTCTTTGGCTCCATGGGCATGATGGCTGTTGGCCGTGCTGCCGGTGCGATTGTTGAAGAAGTACGCCGTCAGTTCAAGGAAAAACCAGGCATCATGCAAGGCACCGAAAAGCCAGATTATGGCGCAGCGGTTGATTTGCTGACAAAAGCAGCGATTAAGGAAATGGTTATTCCGTCCTTGTTGCCGGTCCTTTCTCCAGCGGTCCTTTATTTTGTGATCCTTGGTGTGGCGGATAAGTCAGCAGCGTTCTCAGCGCTTGGTGCGATGTTGCTGGGTGTGATTATCACGGGCCTCTTCGTGGCGCTTTCTATGACGGCCGGTGGCGGTGCATGGGACAATGCCAAGAAGTATATTGAAGATGGCAATCATGGTGGCAAGGGCTCAGAAGCTCATAAGGCTGCCGTGACTGGCGATACTGTGGGTGATCCTTACAAGGACACTGCAGGTCCAGCTGTGAACCCAATGATCAAGATTGCGAATATTGTAGCTTTGCTACTGCTCGCGGTTCTTGCTCACGGATAAGCATTGACACAAAAAGAAACCCCGCGAGGAGTGATCCACGCGGGGTTTTTTATTGTCAAAATTTTGGAGATTATCCAGCGAGGGATTTTCCCGTTGATCCCAGGTCATCACACGCGATGATGAGGCGGTCGACAATGCCTTCTTCGCCTTTGCGCAACCAGGCACGTGGGTCATATTTCTTTTTGTACGGCTCATCCGTATCTGGATCGATCTGGAATTTGAATGCTTTGATGTTTTCTTCGACATAGGCGCCAACCCGCTCGGAGAAAGCAAACTGTGTGTCCGTGTCGATGTTCATTTTGAAAACACCGTAGCTCACAGCTTCGGTTATTTTTGCTTTCTCAGAACCTGACCCGCCGTGAAAAACAAAGTGAAGCGGGTGATTGCCAAGGCCTTCTGCGCCGCTAACAGCTTCTTGAGACGCTTTGAGGATCTCTGGGCGTAATTTTACGTTGCCAGGCTTGTAGACGCCGTGGACGTTGCCAAAGGCAGCCGCAACTGAGAAGTGCCCGAGAGGTGCTAGGCGCCGATAAGCGGCAAGGACTTCGTCAGGTTGCGTGTACAGCTTGTCATTGTCGATTTCGTCGAGGTCTTTGCCGACGCCATCTTCTTCACCACCGGTGACACCCAGCTCAATTTCCAAGCTCATGCCGATGGGAGCCAGACGTTTCAGGAGGCGTTCGCACTCTGCCAGATTGTCGTCCAGGCTTTCTTCTGACAGATCAAGCATGTGGGAGCTGAAGAGCGGGCGCCCNGTCGCCTTGAAGCGTTCTTCGCTGGCATCAATCAGGCTATCCACCCAAGGGACGAGNGCNCGATTGGCGTGATCTGTGTGAAGTACGACGCAAACGCCATAGGCTTCAGCGACACGGTGCACATGTTCTGCAGCTGCTATGCCGCCCAGTACTTTTGCCTTTTCGCTGTCTTTGATGCCTTTGCCTGCATAAAACTGTGCGCCACCGCCTGAGAGTTGAACGATGATGTCAGACTTGGCTTTGGACGCGGCCTCAAGCACTGCATTGATCGACTGTGTGTTGACCACATTGACGGCAGGTAGGGCATATCCGCCAGCCTTACATGCTTCCACAAGGGTGATGTAGTCGGTGCCTGTTTGCACACCTGGTTTAAGTTTTGCAGCCATAATCTCTCATTCTGTCGTGAAGGTTAGCCGTTTGGCACATTGGGAATGGAATTGCCTCTTTAGATACAGATTTTNAGTTCAATACACAAAACAAACCCCGCCAAACCGTGTATTTGGCGGGGGTATCTCAATCAGGCGTTTAACGACCCTGGGTCGGGGCGTTTTGATTGAAACGACCAAGGTTGCCAAAAATTTGGCCAAGGACTGTCATTTCTTTGCCCCGCGTCGGTGTTTTGCGGGTTCTAAAGTCGATCACACGACCATCCTCAAGGCCGTAATAGCCCACTTCTTCGACGGTGTTTGTCTCATCGAAATAGATGGCCACCACTTTGCGATCAATTTCCTCGGGTTCGTAAAACATCAGGTTTTCAAAGGTTGAAGAAATGTAATACCAAACCTGACCGTCGATGGTTGCCACAGTTGAGGGAGAACCGAGAAGGGCTTCGACTTCTATGCCGCTGGTCAATCCTGCTTCAATNTTTTCAAAATCGCGTTGNTCATAAACGTAACCACGCTCCACAATTTCTGCGGAACAACCGCTGAGGATGGTGCCAAAAANCGCGGCTACCAGGAATACAGACTTGAATGGTGCAAATTGAGCGGCTAAACGCTGTTTCATCGAAATCCCATACGCTCCCGTGTAGTACTGGACTATTGGCAAATGTCTTCTAATTGACGTACCCGTATCAGCGGCTAGATTCAAGTTTTCCTGCCAAACAGGGCTAGATTCTAGAAAGATAGTGGAAAGTAAGCTTATGTCCTGGAAACAATGGTTCAATTTTTCTGCCAAAGATGACAGTGCCTATTTGGCCTATCGGACATTGGTTAATCAGGCGCGTGCCCCGCAGTTCTACTTNAATGTCGGNGTGCCCGACACGCTGGACGGTCGATTTGATATGATNGTTATGCACATGTTTCTGGTCATTGACCGCCTGAGCGCTGAAGGCAGGGCTGCAGACGATCTGCGTCAGCGCCTGTTTGATGTGATGTTTGATGACATGGACCAGGCGTTGCGTGAGCTGGGTGTCGGTGATTTGTCCGTCGGCAAGAAGGTCAAAACGATGGCGCGCGCTTTTTATGGCCGGTTGGCGGCTTATGATGAAGCCTTTCGATCAGAGCAACCTGATACTTTACAAAAAGCGCTTAAACGAAACGTGTTTGCTGAAATTGATGTGGCGGGCGAGCGCCTGCAGGCCCTGGCTGACTACATGCATCAAGCTCGGGAAACACTGCGTCCACTCTCGTTGGAGGCTCTTTCTCAAGGCGAATCGGGCTTCCCACCTGCACCTGAGGCGNTTTTGGCTTTGGANGTTCGACCATGAGNGNGCTCNTCGGAGAATTTCCNGGCTTTTCACGCATCATTTCCCGTGATGATGTCCCTGCCGCGGGATTGAATTATGCGCTCACAGCGGACGAAAATGTTCGCAGTGTTTTTGCAAAACGATTTGATCTTCTCGCGTTGAATGAGCTCACTGCAAATGTGGAAATACTCCCCTGGCGTAAATTTGGACTGCGGGTTGAAGGTTCCTTCCGTGCAGACGTGGTCCAGGCTTGTGTGGTGAGTTTGGGCCCGGTTCCTGCTGTCCTCAATGAGACGTTTTCCCTACGTTTCCGGCCCGTTGAACCACCAAAAGAGGGCGAACGTGAGATTTCCGTCAATCCGCTCGACGACGAAGACCTTGAACCGCTTTTAGAAGAAGGGTTCGATGTGGCGGAGGTCATTGCGGAACAATTGGCCCTTGCACTCGAGCCTTACCCACGTGTGCCAGGGGCTGTGCTTGAAGCTGACGTCGGATTATCCGAGGTGGTAGAAAAAAAGCCTAACCCCTTCGAAGTGCTGAAAAATTTGAAACCCAACGGCAAAGGATAAGTTCGTAGAACTTGCGACTATTTGCTATTGTCTCAGAGGTCAGACTGGGTATTGTCGAGGCGCTCTGAAAACGAGCGCTCCCAGTTTGGGGGGACAAGACCGCATGGTGCGGTCGTAAATTTCGGTCAGAGGATATCTGAACTTGGTTCGAGAACTTACGATCTCTCTTGATGCAATGGGCGGTGATATTGGTCCGTCTGTAGTTATTGCGGGTGCAGAAATTGCGCATGTGCGCCACCCCGAAATTCGCTTTTTGATTTATGGCGACGAAACCAAAATTCGCGCAGAGTTAGAAAAGTCTCCGCGGGTCGCGGCGGCGAGCACAATTGTTCATACAGACGTCGCCATAGGGATGAATGATAAGCCGAGCCAGGCTCTTCGGCGCGGTCGCAAGACAAGCAGCATGTGGCAAGCCATTTGGGCGGTGCGCCAAGGCGAAGCTCAAGCGGCTGTTTCTGCTGGGAACACCGGCGCACTCATGGTGATGGCTAAAGTCATTCTCAAAACAATGCCCACTATTGTCCGTCCTGCGCTTGCGGCGATTTTGCCCACGATGCGCGGCGAGAGCGTGATGCTGGATTGTGGCGCCACCATTGGACCTGATGAAAAGCAGTTCGTGCAATTCGCCGTGATGGGTGAAGCTTATGCACGTGTGCTCTTTGGCATTGAAAAGCCGACTGTCGGCATTTTGAATATTGGCGAGGAAGAGCTTAAAGGTACCGAATCTGTAAAAGCAGCTGCCCAAGCGCTACGTGAAGCTGATTTGCCAATGCACTTTCATGGCTTTGTGGAAGGTGATGACATTGCTAAAGGGACAGTTGATGTCGTAGTGACTGATGGGTTCACAGGCAATGTGGCGCTAAAAACAGCCGAAGGCACCGCGCGGCTGATGAGCGACTATTTACGCGAGGCCATGTCGCGGACGATCTTTACAAAAATTGGCTACCTGTTGGCGCAGACAGCCTTTGATATGTTGCGTGCCAGGCTAGACCCTAACGTTCACAATGGCGGCTTGTTTATGGGACTGAACGGTCTGGTTGTGAAAAGTCATGGCAGCGCCAATGCGGCCGGGATTGCATCAGCGATTGATCTGGCTGTTGATGTGGCTTCCGCTGACCTGATTGATAAAATCGCCGCAGACCTTGCGACGATGGAAGGCTTTGGCGAGAACGGCAAAGACACCGAAGGTTCTTCTGATAATGAGGCGGTTGTATCGTGAGCGTTGTGCGTAGTGTGATTGCCGGGGTTGGGTCATACCTTCCAGAGCGCGTGGTGACGAATGATGATCTGGCTAAGTTCGTGGATACGAGCGACGAGTGGATTGTTGAACGCTCTGGCATCAAGCAGCGCCATTTCGCAGCGGATGGCCAGCTGACCTCTGACCTGGCTTTGGAAGCGGCAAAAGCGGCCATCGCAAATGCGGGTATCGATGCTCAGGATATTGACCTGATCGTTATGGCCACAACGACTCCAGACAATACATTTCCTGCAACTGCAACGACCGTTCAAGCAGCGCTTGGCATTCATCATGGGGCGGCTTTTGATATTCAAGCCGTTTGCTCAGGGTTCGTCTATGGCATTTCGATTGCGGATAATTTCATCAAAGCGGGTCAATTTAAAACGGCTCTCGTGATCGGGGCAGAGACGTTCTCACGTCTGCTTGATTTTGAAGACCGCACGACCTGCGTATTGTTTGGCGACGGGGCCGGTGCTGTGGTGCTTACCGCTGAAGAAGGCGAGGGCACGATTGCTGATAGCGGACTGTTGACCGCACATCTGCACAGTGATGGTCGGCATAAAGAAAAACTCTATGTGGATGGTGGGCCATCGTCGACGCAAACAGTGGGACATGTCCGTATGATTGGTCGTGATGTGTTCCGCCATGCCGTCGTGAATATTGCTGACGTGATCAATGAAGCTTTGGATGCGACCGGGCTGACGATTGATGACATTGATTGGTTTGTACCCCATCAGGCGAATAAACGCATTCTTGATGGCACCGCGAAACGAATCGGCTTGCCGAATGAAAAAGTCGTTATGACTGTCGGTGAGCACGGAAATACGTCTGCGGCTTCCGTGCCGTTGGCTTTGGACGTTGCGGCGAAAGATGGGCGGATCAAAAAAGGCGATTTGGTGCTGCTTGAAGCCATGGGGGGCGGTTTCACCTGGGGTTCCGCTCTTATTCGTTGGTAAAGCTTTCTTTCGTTTTGGATTGCGAAAAGAGCACATATTTTTACTTAAACAACTTCATCCATCTCATTGATATTGACGGGTTAATTCGCTCGGCCTAGTCTTTTACAGACGACGAGAGGATGGTCATGGGGCAGACAATTACGCGGGCGCATTTAAGCGAAGCGGTTTATCAAGAAGTTGGGTTGTCGCGGAACGAGTCCGCGGATCTTGTGGAGTCGGTGCTGAAAGCGATTGGGGACAGTCTTACGGAAGGTGAGACTGTCAAACTATCGTCGTTTGGCTCGTTCTCTGTTCGCCAAAAAGGTGGACGCATGGGACGTAATCCAAAAACAGGGGAAGAAGTTCCAATCAAGCCAAGGCGGGTTCTTGTCTTTAGACCTAGCCACGTGCTGAAGGAACGGATCAACAAAGCGTTGACGGCGTTGAAAGCACTTGCGTCATCAGATCGGGTTGCTGATTGATCTAATTTCATAACATAAAATGCAGACTAATTTGGCATGACGATTATCGAGACAAGTAGCTCACGAAAATCACCAGACGCATTTCGCACCATCAGCGAAGTGGCTGAAGGCCTTGACGTGCCTCAACATGTGCTGCGCTTTTGGGAAAGCAAGTTTGCTCAAATCAAACCTCTGAAACGAGGTGGTGGGCGCCGGTATTATCGCCCTGAAGATGTTGACTTGTTGCGTGGTGTACGCGCGCTTCTCTACAAAGATGGATATACGATCAAAGGCGTGCAGAAAGTCTTTCGTGACCAGGGTGTTCGATTTGTCATCGAGACGGGCCGGGCGACGGTGGAAGATTCTGTTGCGGGCATGGCGCACGCCGCAGCAGAGCGTGCCGAATCTGGGGTCTTTGAGCCGAGTGCAAATGGCATTGCCCTGGAGCAGGATGTTCGTTCAAGTTTGGCTGGAATTTCAAAACGCCTGAAAGATTTGAAAGAAGAGTTGGACCGGTCAATTGCAGACCGTTCTCCTGATCGCTAATTCAGCAATTCTCTATGGATTCTCGATAATTTCTGGGACTTTGCCCGTTGATCATGGGCAGGGCCGCACTTATAGTGCGGCACCTTTCGCGACGTGCTGTCGTATCAAAAGGTTTTTCGGAGCGTAGCGCAGCCCGGTAGCGCACTTGTCTGGGGGACAAGGGGTCGTGGGTTCGAATCCCGCCGCTCCGACCAAATGGAAAGCCGCTTCTGACGCAAATACCGGGCGTCGGGGGCGGCTTTTTTCGTTGTTGGATGTCTGGACACTCTAGACACTGGGGATGCTGTGAGGCATTGTCCGCGCAAGTTGAACCATCTGATTTGGTTTAATTGAAACTCTGACTAACGGACAAAGTTTATGACCGCAGTTTACGCAATCGTCGTTTTTATCGCCGTATTGGCCATTCTCAACAAAATGAGCTTCGGGCGCTTCGACTGATCAATTTTCTGGATTGTCTGGTTTTTGCATCCAGGCGATGAGCGGCTTGGCTGGAAATGCCCAGGCAATGCCCGCTAGCGGATAGAAGATGATCTGGACTGCCCAATGGTCCGGCAGCACGCTGACAGCCAGCCACACCATTGCAAGGGCGTAAGCCACAAGGCCGCTCAGTAAAATGAGTGTTCCCAATAGTTTCCTGATGCTGATGGGCAAAAAGGGCTTTGTTTGGGTGATGTGCGCTGGCGGCATTCAATTTCCTTCCGAAAAGATATCTTCTCTCTAAGGCATCTGCCCGACAAGGCCAAGAGTTGCAGGGGCGTCGCGCAAAGATTTTTGTACTCTCTTGTTGCTAGACGCTCATCGCGCTATTCACTTACCTCATGACAATAGTCGACACACAGATAACGGGCCCGGCCACCGACCGCCAGCTCGCCTCGCGCCGCCAAATCGCCATTTGGTTGTTTGTTATCTGCGCGCTCGTCGCCTCTATGGTGATTGTTGGTGGTGCCACACGTCTTACTGACAGTGGCCTCTCCATTACGGAATGGAAGCCTGTCACCGGCGCTGTTCCTCCATTGAGTGTTGAAGCGTGGGAAGCTGAGTTCGAGAAATACCGCCAGATCCCTGAATACATTCGTGTCAATCGGGGTATGAGCCTTGAGGAATTCAAATCAATTTATTGGTGGGAATGGGCGCATCGTTTTCTGGGTCGGTTAGTCGGGTTGGCGTTTTTTCTGCCCTTCGTTTGGTTTCTAGCGACGAAACGTATCGAACGCGCGCTTGTCCCGCATCTTGCTACCATGTTTGTACTTGGGGGGCTGCAGGGCGCCATGGGTTGGTACATGGTGATGAGTGGCTTGTCTGAACGTATCGATGTCAGCCAATATCGTTTAGCTGCGCACTTGGGTCTGGCGTTCTTCGTCTATGCCTACATGTTCTGGTTTGCATTGCCCTTGTGGCGCAGAGAAATGCCGNACCGTATTTCGTTTGGCGGCACNCGGNCGGTGGCCGCAATCATCATTGCAGCGGTCTTCTTGCAAGTGATCGCAGGGGCATTTGTCGCGGGATTGAATGCAGGCTTTGTATTCAACACGTGGCCGCTGATGGATGGGGCGCTGTTTCCGCGTCACCTTTACGGGCTAGACTCCTTTTGGGCGAATTTTTTTGATGATGTTCGGACCGTCCAGTTTAACCACCGGATGATTGCTTATGGTCTGGCAGCACTAATTATTGGGCATTATTGGACGTTGCGGAGTGCGAGCGAGCAGGTTCAAAAAAGCGGCCATTTGTTGGTGGCGGCAATGTTGATCCAGGTTTGTCTGGGGATCATGACCTTGTTGTTTGTTGTGCGGATCGATCTTGCCTTGCTACATCAGTTTGGCGCGGTTTTACTGTTGAGCGCAGCGCTTTCTCATCTTCAAACTTTATTGCGGGCGGTGCGATAACGCACCGCCAGAATTTGTTGTTAGGCAGTCAATGCTTGATCTAGGTCTGCAATGATGTCATCGGCGTCTTCAATGCCAACAGAGAGGCGCACGACATCAGGGCCTGCACCAGCTGCTTTTTGCTGCTCTTCGGAGAGCTGCCTGTGGGTGGTTGATGACGGGTGGATCACAAGGCTGCGTGTGTCGCCAACGTTGGCGAGATGGCTCAGCAGATTGACACTGTTGACGAGTTTCACGCCCGCGTCATATCCACCTTTGACACCAAAGGTGAAAACAGCACCGGCGCCTTTCGGTGCAAATTTTTTCATCAATGCATGTGATGGATCGTCTGCAAGACCAGCATAGGAAACCCAACTGACGGCGTCGTGGTTTTTCAGAAACTCAGCAACCTTGAGGGCATTTTCTGTGTGTTTCGCCATGCGCAATGGCAAGGTCTCGATACCAGTAATGATCATGAAGGCGTTGATGGGAGAGATCGCTGGACCCAGATCGCGCAAACCCAAAACGCGGCAGGCGATGGCAAAGGCAATTTCACCAAACGTGTCATGGATCTTCATGCCGTGGTAGCTGTCGCACGGCCCAGATAGGGTTGGGAATTTGTCTGACGCTGACCAGTCAAACTTGCCACCGTCAATAATCACACCGCCCATTGAGTTGCCGTGGCCACCGAGGAATTTTGTGGCGGAGTGAAGAACGATGTCTGCGCCATGTGCCAGCGGTTGGCAGAGGTAGGGAGAGGCCAACGTGTTGTCGACGATCAATGGCACACCGGCGTCATGTGCAATGGCTGCAATGGCTGCGATGTCGGTGACGAGGCCGCCTGGATTTGCGATGCTCTCGATGAAGATGGCTTTTGTCTTTGGACCGATGGCTGCTTTCATTGACGCCATGTCTGTGGCGTCTGCCCAGTCCACATGCCAGTCGAACTTCTTGAACGATTGACCGAACTGAGTGATGGAACCGCCATAGAGCTGTTTGGCCGCAACAAAGTGATCACCTGGTTCCATGAGTGTATGAAAGGCAACAAGCTGCGCTGCGTGACCGGATGCAACCGCGACCGCGGCGACGCCGCCTTCCAGCGTGGCGACACGTTCTTCCAATACCGCTGTGGTTGGATTGGTGATGCGCGTATAGATGTTGCCAAAGGCCTGCAGATTGAAGAGGCTTGCAGCGTGGTCAACATCATCAAATACGAAAGACGTAGTTTGATAAATTGGTGTTGTACGTGCGCCAGTCGTCGGGTCGGGGGCAGCACCAGCGTGAATGGCTTTTGTATCGAAACCGTAGTCGCTCATCTTTTTTTCCTGTCAGTTCTTGGTAATGCGGCTTGCGTCAAAGACGCCGAACGCGTTTGCTTGAAATTATGTTGGAGGGCAGGCCCATCCAGCCACCTTCTCCATTGAGACGGCTATATTCTACCTTTGGGCAGCGGTCCATGATCACGGTCAATCCGGCTGTATCTGCGCGCGCGGCCGCTGGTTCATTGATGATGCCCAATTGCATCCACAATGTTTTGGCGTTGATCGCAATGGCTTCCTCTGCGACGGCTCCTGCTGCTTCTGAATTGCGAAACACATCAACCATGTCGATGGGGTGGCTAATCTCGGCGAGTGACGCGACTACTGGTTTCCCCAATATCTCAGAGCCTGCGGCCCGTGGGTTCACCGGTGTTACGTCATAGCCTTTGCTCATCATATATTTCATGACGATGAAGCTCGCCTTACGCCAGTCGGGGCTGGCACCAACAAGCGCGATTGTCTTGGTGTCTTTCAAAACACTCGTGAGCAAATCGGTAGAATAAACACCATAGGCCATGGTGCTTACCTGTCTTCCCATTTTGGCGCGCGCTTTTCTATGAAAGCGCCAACACCTTCTTCTGCATCGCGTGTCAGAATGTTTTTTACCATCGCTTCGCTGGCGTAGACGTAAGCATCGGAAATGCCCATCTCAAGCTGCTCATAATAAGCGCGTTTGCCAATGGTGAGTGGCACGGTGGATTTGGAAGCAATTTTTGTTGCCAGGTTTTGGACGGTTTGATTCAGCTCAGCTGTTGGCACTGCCTTGTTGATGAGGCCCATTTCAGATGCACGCGTTGCGTCGATCAAGTCGCCAGTCAGGAGCATTTCCATGGCGTGCTTGCGACTGACGTTGCGCGAAAGGGCCACCATTGGTGTAGAACAAAAGAGCCCGATGTTGACGCCGGGTGTTGCAAATTGCGCATCGTCGCTCGCAATAGCTAGATCGCAGGTGGCGACGAGCTGGCAACCGGCAGCCGTGGCAATTCCGTGAACGCGCGCAATTACTGGTTTTGGCGAATGCATAATGGAGAGCATCATGGTGGAACAGGTTTTTAAGATGTGTTCGAAATAGCTGCGGCCACTATCGTTCGCGTCTCGCCCGTCCGTCATTTCTTTCAGGTCATGACCGGCGCAGAAACCTGGACCGTTTGCGCCTAACACCACGACACGCACACTTGTATCCGTCGCAATCGCTTTCATTTCTGTGGTCAGAGCTTTCATCAAGCCTTCGGACAGGGAATTGCGTTGTTTTGGGCGGTTCAGGGTCAGATAGGCAATCCCNTCAATGTCTTCGCGTAAAAGTATGCTGTCGATGGTCGCATCTTGGGCGACTTGAGCAGTTGGGGCCATGGTCCATATCCTTCTGATTTTTGACTATGATAGAGCGAAGTGTGAGCGACGTCAGGTGCGATTTGCGGCTTTTACTGAGGATGAGTAGGGTCTGCAAAAATCTAGGGTTAAGAGGCAAAGGCGACAGATGAGTAAACTCGTTCCAGTGATGACAGTTGAAGAGTTGGCGACTTTTTTCATCGAGCATTTTCCGCAAGCGTCTGATGAAAAGGGCGAGGGTCCTGTTATTGAAGAAATTGGACCAGGCTGTGTGCGGATCCGCCGTGCGGTCTCAGATGCGAACCTGCGCCCAGGTGGCACGATTTCTGGCCCTACGATGATGGCAATGGCTGATCATGCCATGTATGCGGTGATTTTGGCGCATATTGGCCCAGTGGCTCTGGCGGTGACGACCAATCTCAATATCAATTTTTTACGGAAACCAGAGCCAGTTGACCTGATTGCTGAGGCGCGTTTGTTGAAGCTCGGCAAGCGTCTTGCCGNGGGAGAGGTAAGCATTTTCAGCGACGGATATGAAGATGACGTCGTTGCGCATGTGACCTGCACCTATTCCATTCCTCCGAGAAGTTGAGTTTTGTGGTATATAAACACCGTTATCGTAACTCACTGAATTTCTTGCGTTTTTTGAGCAGGTAACGGTTGACTTGAGACATAAGCTCCCCTAAAAAACGCTCCAACGGGCGCCCTTGAGGGTGCCTTTATCTATTTTATGAAGGTTTAGGCAAGGTCGAGATGAAAACCTACAGTGCAAAAACCGCCGAAGTGGAAAAAAAGTGGATCATTATTGATGCTGAAAACCTCGTTGTAGGTCGTATGGCATCATTGATTGCGATGCGTTTGCGTGGCAAGCATCGTCCGATCTTCACTCCCCACATCGATTGCGGAGATCACGTCATTGTCGTGAATGCTGATAAGATTGCCATGACAGGCAAAAAGCTCACGAACAAGATATATTACCGTCACACTGGCCACCCGGGCGGGATCAAGGAAACAACTCCTGAAAAGATCCTCGCTGGCAAACGTCCAACACGTGTTGTTGAACTTGCTGTACAGCGCATGATGCCAGGCGGTCCTTTGTCTCGTAAGCAGTTGTCTAACCTGCATGTCTATGCTGGTTCAGAACATCCGCACGAAGCTCAAAAGCCAGCAACACTGGATGTGGGCGCCATGAATACTAAAAACGTGAGGAGTGCGTAATGTCTGAAGAAACACGCACGTTGGAAGATTTGAAGGACGTTGTTGCCGCAGTTGAAGAAGTTGCAGTAGCACCGGCTGAACCCAAGATCGACCAGTATGGCCGCTCATATGCGACCGGTAAGCGGAAAGATGCGATTGCTCGCGTTTGGATCAAGCCTGGTTCCGGCAAGATCACTGTGAACAATCGTGAATTGGAAGTGTATTTTGCACGTCCAGTTCTGCGCATGGTTTTGCGTCAGCCTTTGGGTGCTGCAGAACGCGAAAATCAGTTCGACATTGTCTGTACTGTTTCTGGCGGTGGCCTTTCTGGTCAAGCTGGTGCGGTTCGCCACGGTATTTCCAAGGCACTGACATATTACGATCCGTCATTGCGCGCNGTATTGAAGAGCGGCGGGTTCCTTACTCGCGATAGTCGTGTCGTTGAACGTAAGAAGTATGGTCGTCCTAAGGCCCGTAAGAGCTTCCAGTTCTCCAAGCGTTAAACGCTTTGATGAGAACAGAGTTCAAAGGGGCACCGCAAGGTGCCCCTTTTTTGTTATGCTGAGATGCAATGAATGGTGAGGATCATGAAACGGGTATTTATCGATGGTGAAGCAGGGACAACTGGCCTTCTTATACGGGACCGGATTTCCGGTCGGCGTGACCTTGAGCTTTTGCAAATTGATCCTGCAAAACGCAAAGATGTTGGCGAACGCAAACGGCTGTTGAATGCGGCCGACGTGGTGTTTCTCTGTTTGCCAGATGCCGCTGCGATTGAGGCTGTGTCTCTCATCGACAATCCAGATGTAGCTGTGATCGATGCATCGACCGCGCACCGGGTGGCTGACGGCTGGACATACGGTTTTCCTGAAATGGCGAAGGGCCACCGGGAAGAGGTTGCCAATTCCAAACGCATTTCAAATCCAGGCTGTTATCCAACGGGTGTGATTTCGCTCGTGCGGCCTTTGGTTGAAGCAGGTGTTCTGCCTACGGANTTTCCGCTCACCGTGAATGCTATNTCAGGTTATAGCGGCGGCGGCCGGGGTATGATTGAAGAATTTGAGGACCCTCAGGCAGAGGTAACTTCCAGTCAACCGTTTCGGCTTTATGGGATGACGTTGGCACACAAGCATGTGGGCGAGATGCAGAAGAATTGTGGGCTCAACCACCCACCGCTCTTTTCTCCCGCCGTTGGGAAATACAGACAGGGCATGTTGGTGGAAGTGCCGGTGCAACTTTGGTCCTTGCCTAAGTCTGTGACGTGCGCCCATTTGAGAGAGTTGCTGACTGAAGCCTACGCAGGTGAACACTTTGTCTCTGTCGCCGATGAAGCTGAAACTGCTGCTGTGTCTAACATTGATCCAGAAGGGCTCAATCATACGAACAGGATGAAGCTCTTTGTCTTTGGCAATGATGAGACAGAGCAGGTGCGCCTTGTGGCGCTGCTCGATAATCTGGGCAAGGGTGCGTCTGGTGCTGCCGTTCAAAACATGAACCTGATGTTAGGGTTAGATGAAGCTGCGGGGCTCAAAGCGGANTAACCCGTTTTGATGAGCGTGGTGCATCTGGAATGAGATGACGCTTGACTCCTATGTAAGTCTTNGCTTACTGTAAGTTATGGCTTACGAAGAAATNTTTAGTGCTTTAGCAGACCCGACGCGACGCCACATTTTTGAAGCGTTGCGAGAACACCCCAAATCTGTGAGTGAATTGGCATCTGCCCAACCTGTTAGCAGGCCGGCTGTTTCGCAACACCTCAAGGCACTGGAGATGGCTGACCTCGTTGTGGTTGAACGTCAGGGCAATAAGCGTATTTATTCCATCAAACGTGAGAGCTTGAATGAATTACGGCACTATCTGGACAGTTTCTGGTCCGATGTGCTTACCGCCTATGGCGATGAAATCACCCTTCGCATGAAAAAGAACTAGGAGACTGCCTTGTACGATCCAATCGTTAAGACCATTGAGGTTCCTTGTAATCAGAAGATGGCGTTTGAAGTTTTCATCGAGCAGATGGATAGCTGGTGGCCAATGGGCAAATTCACGACGTCAGCAATGTCAGGCACGCCTGCCAAATCCATTCGCGTTGAGGCGAAAGAAGGCGGCAACATTGTTGAAGTCGGGCCAGATGGCGAAGAACACTATTGGGGCATGATCCTGAAATATGATCCATATGGCTTGTTGAGCCTGGATTTCCATATCACAACGCCCCACGAAGAGCGTGGCCCAGGCAGTAAGGTCGATATTATTTTCACTGTTCTGGATGACGAACGNACGCAAGTTGAACTCACGCAGACCGGCTGGGAAGTGTTNGGCGACAAAGAGCGGATTGAAGGCATTCGTGGTGGTTATGATTTTGGGTGGAACTTGATTTTTGTAGAAGGCTATAAATCTGCATGTGAGGCAAAATGAGAAATGCACTGCTGGTAAATCTGGGGTTGCTGGTCCTTGGCGGCATGAGCCAGATAATGGAGGCCATCATGTTGGTGGTGCCCGGCGTGAGAGCGCATGGCGGTGCGCTGGTGGTCACTACAAATAAGGCTGCTGAAGCCTAAAGTTTAATAAGTGCCACGCCTATAGTCACGGTGATAGCTGCAGCGAGCCCAAGACGACCTATCGGCTCTTTCAGCATGAAAGAGGACAGAAATGCTGCGAAAATGACGCTGGTTTCCCGAAGTGCGGAAACGGGTCCGAGCGGCGCCACGCTCATGGCCCAGATGACGATGCCATAGGCGATCAATTGTAGTGCTGCTCCGCCGATTGCTACCGACCAGACGGATGATGTGTTTTTGAGGGAGGTCCAGCCACGGCGATAAAGGCCAATGGCAAAAAACACACCTCCATCCAGGACAAACAACCAAAACACATAAACAAACGGTGATTGGGCGACCCGGCCACCGATGCCGTCGACCATTGTGTAACTGGCGATGAATGTCGCTGTGATGAGGGCATAAATGGTGGCTTTGCTTTCGTCTGCTGTGCCGCCGCGCTTGTTCCATGCCAGACTTATGATGCCACCCGTGACAAGCAAAAGACCGCCAATGGCCCAGATTGAAAGAGTCTCTCCGATGAATAGAAATGCGCCAATGGTGACGAGCAGGGGGGCTGAGCCCCGGGCTATGGGATAAACATGCCCCAGATCACCGAATGTATAAGCCCGAACGAGGAAGAGCTTGTATCCGGTGTGAAGGATGAGGGTAAAAAGCAAAAAGCCCCAGGTTTCCATCGTTGGCATCGGCAAGAAGGGCAAAACCGGCAGCGCGATGATGGCACTGGCGCCCGTCATAAGGGCCAAAGAGCTCAACTTGTCCGCACTCCCACGCACCATCGCGTTCCAGCTGGCGTGCATAAGTGCGGTCGCTAGAACTAGGGCAATGAGCCCGAGACTCAAATCTGACGAAATCTGGTTTTCCATGGCGCGGACCATAGAGGTAACTCTGAGTCGATCCTACGTGTTCTCAAGGCAATCCAGTTTGCGGAAAACATGGTTAATATTATTTCTGCGAAATGATCTGGAAGTTACTGTTTTATATGTGAAAAACTGATCCCTTAAAGTGTTTCATTAGCTTCGAATTCGTGCGTGGCGATTGTTTGCAGCAGGCGTCGTAAGGTGGAATACCGACTTGAAGTCCAAAGTGCGGTGAAGCTGCGTGTGGGCACTATAGGCGGCGCGTCAAATTTGGGCAGTACAAGATCTTTCAAAAATTCTGTTAAAAGTCTGGGTTTGCTCTGGTTACTTACGCGTTATTTATCATATAGGGTGTTATGAGATTTATCTGTGGCCTGCATCTCGAATCGTCGGCAGGCATCAAAAGGAGCGGCCCATGTTTGGTCAGCTGTGGGGGACGTCCGTGACAACCGCAAGTCAAATGAGTGGTGAAAATTTGTCTGGTTTTGGAAATGCTGCTTTACGTNTGGGTAAACGAGCGAGTGCGATTGCCTTGGTAGTCGGCCTTGCTGCTTGCTCAACGGCGCCGGAATGGGCAAAGCCGGGATTAATTTATGGTGATGATGCGGCTGCCGCGTCAGCGGATCCTTCAACTGAACAGGATTTTCCAGAACTTGCAGATGTTCCTGAAAAGCCTGCACCTTCAAGTACAGCGGCCCAACGTCGTGAAGCAGCGGAAGGTTTGGCTGCTGACCGGGAACGCGCACGTTATACTGACGAGGTTTTGCGCGGTGGTACTGAAGCTCCAGCTCAAGCACCCAGAAGTGCCGCTCCTGTTCCAGCACCTGTAATTGCAGCACCGGCACCTGTGGCGCCAACGCCGATCGCGGCGGCTCCTGACACCGGGATTATTCCTGCGCCAGATCGCGGAGGCCGTGCGCTGCCTTCTTCTGCAGCGACAACTGCGGAAGTGCCACAAAACCGGGGTTCAGAAACACAAGCTGTTGAGATAGTGCCAAATGCGCCTGCTTCGGTTGTATCTGCACCCGTTGCACAAGTCGCACCAGCAGCACCTGTTGCAGCACGAGCACCCGTTGCTACGCCACCACCGGTAGCGCGCCGCGCGGCGGTTCCTGCATTGCCTGAAAGCGAACGCGTCGCGAGAGTAGCTCGGACTGAGAGCCAAGTTGATGATCGTGTGGCACCAATTGACGCAGCGTCAGCCTCAACCCAGCGTGTCATTGCACCAGTTGCACCACCTGCTGCGGCACCCGTGACGACTGCGCAACGGGCGAATGACCGTTTTGAAGCCTCAACAGCGCCAGCTCTTGCACAAGAAGCATTGGAAGCTGCGGGTCCAATCGTGAGTTCACGGTATGGAACACCTGCGAGCACAACGATTGGTACTGCTGACCCCGAGGATCCTGTTAAGGTCAACTTGGATGCTTTGAGAGGGATCGGGCCGGGAGCGTCTTTGCAGCCCTCAAAGGGTCCTGGTGTTACGGCAGCATTCGCAAGCCAGGGCGGACCGGGCAATATTCCTCCTTACGTGGTGAGTTTTGGGCACGGGTCGACGCAGTTAAATGCGGCGGATCGTCTAAAGGTCGCGCAAGCAGCGGACGCCGTTCGATCGCAAGGCGGTTTTGTGCGGGTTGTTGGCCATGCCTCGAGCAGAACGGGTGATTTGGCAGTAGGGCGTCATGTATTGGCGAATTTCAAAGCGTCTCTTGACCGCGCAACGGCTGTTGCCAATGCGCTAATCCAGAATGGTGTCGATCCATCGCGCGTGTTTGTGGAAGCGAAAGGCGATGCGGTGCCCGTCTATTACGAGTCCATGCCTGCTGGAGAAGCCGGAAATCGACGCGCTGAGATCTTTATTGAATGATTTTGGTGTAAGCAGCGAGAATGATCTTTTTTGGACGTTTTCTGCTGATTATCTCGCGTTGTACTCGTTTTTTATCCCAACGATTGCTTTCGTAGCCTTTGTCGTCGCAATTGGCTTGGTTCCTGCAATTTTTTGAGGGTATAACGACGCTCCCACTGTGATTTGCCAAACAAGCCGATTTCCGTGGAGCCCAATTTAACCCGCCTTTTCACAATGGCTATTTAGCCGGAGTTCTTTGAGATGACAGAGGAATTTCACCGCATTAAGCGCCTACCACCTTATGTTTTAGAGGTGGTCAACCGCCTCAAAGCGAAGGCGCGAGCGGAAGGACGGGACATTATCGATTTTGGCATGGGCAATCCGGATATGCCGACGCCCAAGCATATCGTCGATAAGCTGATCGAGACAGTTCAAGACCCTCGGACACATCGCTATTCATCGTCAAAGGGCATTCCAGGTCTCAGGAAAGCTCAAGCTGGTTATTATGAGCGCCGCTTTGGGGTCAAACTTGACCCGGAAACACAGGTTATTGCTACTTTAGGCTCTAAAGAGGGATTAGCAAATCTTGCTCAGGCGATTTCAGCACCTGGTGATGTGATCCTGGTGCCTAATCCGTCGTATCCAATCCATGCTTTTGGCTTCATCATTTCTGGTGGCGTTGTGCGCCATTTGCCAGGTGATTTGCCACCGGGCGAGGCGTATTTGCGCGCGCTTGACCGTGCTCTTAGGCACTCCGTACCGGCACCTTCGGCGCTGGTGCTCAATTATCCATCCAATCCTACAGGATTTGTGGCAACACTTGATTTCTACAAAGAAGTCGTGAAAGTGGCCAAACAGCACGACTTGTGGCTGATTTCTGACCTCGCCTACGCTGAAATCTACTTTGACGATACACCGCCGCCGCCATCTCTTCTTGAGGTGCCGGGTGCGATAGATATCGCGGTTGAATTCACGTCGCTCTCGAAGACATTTGCGATGCCGGGATGGCGTATGGGCTTTTGTGTTGGCAATGAGCGCCTTGTTGGCGCATTGGCACGGGTTAAATCCTATTTGGATTATGGCGCATTCACGCCGGTCCAGGTGGCCGCGACTGCGGCGCTTAATGGTCCGACGGATTGCATCGAGGAAATTCGAGGCATATACCAAGCGCGACGCGATATTCTTATCGAGTCCATGGCGCGTGCTGGCTGGGATATTCCTAAACCGCAGGCTGGCATGTTTGCGTGGGCGCCTATTCCCGAGAAATTCAAGCATCTGGGTTCGCTGGCGTTCTCAGAGCTTTTGATTGAGCACGCTGATGTTGCTGTGGCCGCGGGAATTGGCTTTGGTGAATATGGTGATGATCATGTTCGTATTGGCTTTGTTGAAAATGAACAGCGGATCCGGCAGGCGGCGCGTAGTGTGAAAAAATTCCTAGCCGATGCTGATAAAATCCTAGCTAATTACGATCCCTCAGGTGGCACTGTAGTGTCCTATCCTGGAAAGAAAGCATAGAAATGACGATCCCGCTGCGAATTGGCCTGGCTGGTCTGGGTACTGTTGGCGGTGGCGTCGGCAAACAGTTGGAACAGGAGCGTGAGCGCTTATCTGCCGTTGCTGGACGTCCAATCGTCGTCACGGCGATTAGTGCCCGAGATCGCTCAAAAGATCGTGGGTTTGATGTATCTGGTGCAAAATGGTTCGATGATCCCATCGCAATGGCGCGGGATGGCGAGATTGACGTCTTTGTAGAGCTGATGGGCGGTGCTGATGGATCAGCAAAAGCCGGCGTTGAGGCTGCTTTGGCAGCCGGTCGCCATGTTGTGACCGCGAACAAGGCTCTTGTTGCCCATCATGGTGGTGAGTTGGCAGCTCTTGCGGAAAAGAGCGGCGCTGCATTGAATTATGAAGCCGCAGTNGCTGGTGGCATTCCCATCATTAAGGCTATACGCGAAGGTCTNGTTGCCAACAAAATCAGCTCTGTTGCAGGGATTTTGAACGGGACATGCAATTATATTCTCACAGAGATGGAAAGCACAGGCGCTGACTTTGCCGATGTGCTGAATGATGCACAGCGTTTGGGGTATGCGGAGGCCGACCCTAGTTTTGATGTTGGTGGCACTGATGCCGCTCACAAGCTTGCTATTCTGGCCAGCCTGGCTTTTGGTACCAAAGTGGATTTCCCCTCTGTTTTTGTAGAGGGAATTGAGGCGATTGGCGCTGAAGACATCCAGTTCGCTGCGGAATTTGGCTATCGGATCAAATTGTTAGGGCTGTCCTCGCTTGCTGACGATGGTCTGGTTGAACAACGCGTTCATCCAGCACTCGTCAAGCAAACAACTGCTCTTGCAGCCGTCTCAGGCGTGACAAACGCCGTCGCCGTCCATGGGAATTACGTGGGTGATGTGGTCTTGGAGGGGCCTGGTGCGGGCGAAGGTCCGACTGCGTCAGCTGTGATTTCAGATCTGGTTGATATTGCGCGCGGCATTGTCTATGCGCCTTTTGGCTTGCCGTATTCGCAATTGAGTGAGCCGCGCCCTGCCTCAATGTCTGGCCATTCTGGGGGCTATTATTTGCGCGTTAAAGCTGTTGATCGCGCAGGCAGCATGGCCGAAATCACCAAAGCGCTGGCAGACGCAGGTGTCTCTATTGAGCGGATTGTGCAACATGGTGATAGCGGGGACGACGACGCCTGGTTGCCGGTTGTGATAATTACGCATGAGACGTTGGAAGCTACAATGCAAAAGGCCATGGAATTGTTGTCGAAACATGCCGATGTGGTGAGCACACCTGTTGTGATCCGCATTGAAGGCAGCTAAAAGTCCATCAACCGAAGTGAACATGATCCGTTTTAGATATTGGGGAACCTGATGACATCGAAAAGTGCAGATAAGACAGCTGGCTTGAGCCGTACATTGTCGCTTGAGCTTGTGCGCGTTACTGAGCGTGCGGCTGTTGCTGCATCACGTCTTTCAGGTCGGGGTGATGAAAAAGAGGCCGATCAGGCTGCTGTGGACGCCATGCGCCAGGAACTGAATGACCTCGACATTGATGGTGTGGTTGTTATCGGCGAAGGCGAACGCGACGAAGCACCGATGCTTTTTATTGGTGAAGAAGTTGGAACCAAGAACGGGCCTAAAGTAGATATCGCCTTGGACCCGCTTGAGGGCACGACGCTGACCGCCAAGAACATGCAAAATGCATTGGCCGTTGTCGCGTTAGCTGAAGGCGGCACATTGCTAAATGCTCCCGACGTCTACATGGACAAGATTGCCATTGGCGGCGGATACCCTGACGGGATCGTTGATCTGGATGCCTCACCTGCTGATAATATTAAGGCATTGGCACAAGCCAAGGGTGTGGATGTATCTGAGATTTGCGCATGTGTGCTTGATCGCCCACGCCACGCCTCTTTGATCGCGGCTATCCGCGACGTTGGTGCGCGCGTTGCCTTGATTTCTGACGGTGACATTGCNGGTGTGATTGCAACGACGGACCGTGCGACTGGCATTGACATATATATCGGTGTAGGCGGCGCGCCAGAAGGCGTGCTTGCAGCGGCGGCACTTCGTTGCATCGGCGGCCAAATGCAGGGCCGTTTGGTGACAAACAATGAAGAACAAAAGAAACGGGCTGCACGTATGGGCGTCAAGGATTTTGATGCCAAATACTCCATGAATGAAATGGCCAGTGGCGATGTGATTTTTGCGGCGACGGGCGTGACCGATGGTTCAATGCTGGACGGCATTAAAGTGACGCCTGAGGGAGTCTCAACGCATACGATCGTTATGCGCGCTTCGACTGGAACAGTGCGGCGCATTCGCGCGTTCCACCGTGCAGACTCAAAGTTTGCATCTATCTAAATGGGCTAGCCAATTGGTTGACCCTGCTTGGAGGCGGATTGGATTACGAGCCGGATAGTGGATTTTTAGGTGTCGGACGGTCGTTGACTGGCCGACGCTGGATGCCCCGGCTTGAAGATGATCGCTTGGCGCTTCAGCTCGCACAACAAGCTGAAATCCCAGAACTCGTTGCACGTGTATTGGCAGCACGCGGTGTGACGCCTGAAACATGCGACGCTCACCTCAACCCGACTTTAAAAAACTATCTTCCAGATCCCTCTATCGTTGCGGATATGGATGTTGCAGCTGACCGTATTTCGCGTGCGATAATTNGCGAAGAGCATGTTGCTGTGTTCGGCGANTATGACGTGGATGGGGCAACGTCTTCAGCTCTTTTGAAACGCTATTTCGAAATGGTTGGGGNGCCGTTGCGCATTTATATTCCAGATCGCATCAAAGAAGGTTACGGACCCAACGTACCTGCGTTCTTGAAGCTCAAAGACCTGGGCATCTCTCTCATCATCACAGTTGATTGCGGGACCATGGCGCATAAGCCATTGGGGATTGCAAAAGAACGCGGCCTAGACGTCGTTGTTGTTGACCATCACCAGGCTGAACCCCAATTGCCACCTGCGGTTGCTGTGGTGAATCCTAATCGCTTGGACGATACGAGCGATCTAGGGCAGCTGGCGGCGGTTGGCGTTGTCTTCCTCTTGCTTGTGGCGCTCAACCGGTCGTTGCGGGCGAAAGGCTGGTTCGAAGGCGAACGAGGGGAACCGAACTTGTTGGAGCTTCTTGATCTCGCGGCGCTTGGCACTGTGTGTGACGTTGTCCCGCTGACAGGCTTGAATAGAGCCCTGGTGAGCCAAGGATTGAAAGTTTTGGCAGGTCGCAAGAACTTAGGGTTGNCCGCTCTTGGCGACGTCTCAAAATTGGATGGGAAGCCTGGAACCTATCACGCAGGGTTTCTTTTAGGGCCACGTGTTAATGCTGGTGGTCGCGTCGGACGCGCAGACCTTGGCGCACGGCTTCTTACTACCCACGACCAAGCAGAAGCTCATGAAATTGCAGCTGCGCTGGATACCTACAACAGGGAACGGCAGGCTATCGAAGCGCTGGTCCTTGAACAAGCGCTGGAACAAGTAGACACGCAGTTGGCGCGATCTGGCGCTAATCAAGCGCCATCGATGATTGTTGCGGCTGCACAAGGTTGGCACCCTGGTGTTATTGGTATTGTCGCGAGCCGGCTAAAAGACAAATATGAAAGGCCAACTTTTGTGATCGCCTTAGATAACAACGGAGAGGGCAGGGGATCTGGGCGCTCTATCCCTGGTGTTGATCTTGGGCGTGTGGTGACTGCGGCACTGGAAGCGGGCTTGTTAGCCAATGGTGGCGGTCACGCAATGGCGGCTGGCTTAACAGTACCGGCTGGCAAGCTGGAAGCGTTGCAGGCGTTTCTTGTTGATCGTGTCGCAGATGATGTGTTGGCTGCTGGTGAAACCCGCTTTTTGAAACTGGACGGTGCGCTCACCACAAATGCAGCCTCACGAGACATGTTTGAACTGCTTGAACAGGCTGGACCGTATGGTGCTGGCAATACAGAGCCACGCTTTGCGGTGCCACGTGTGCGCATTGTGCGCGCCGACCGGGTTGGTCAGAACCACGTTCGTTGTATTTTGGCGGGCGATGAAGGCGGACGGCTCAAGGGAATCGCGTTCCGAGCGGCAGATTCTGAATTGGGTGAAGGGCTTTTGAACAGCGGCGGGGCGGTTTTTCACGTTGCAGGCCGCCTAAAAGCCGATGATTGGCAGGGGCGACGCGACGTGCAATTGCAGATTGATGATGCAGTTCGACTTTAAGTGGAAGAAACCAGCATTATCCACAAAAACAACGGATTAGGCACTTGCATTCCCCGAAGTGAGCCCTTATTAAAGCCGCACTGAGCGCCCTTCGTCTATCGGTTAGGACGCCAGGTTTTCAACCTGGAAAGAGGGGTTCGATTCCCCTAGGGCGTACCAGTTTCTCTCCNCGCAAAGACCGGCGTTCGCGACGTCTTGATGGTTTGAATTTTCAAGCTTTTGGCTCTGCCGGTTTGTTCAGCTATTCGGTAAAACCATATTTGTGCATCAACTCTTCGCGGGTGAAATGTTGAGGCGGTTTCCCATGTCCTCCACGGCCGACGTTTAGTCGATACCGGTCCGGTCCCACTTGTTCATAAAACGGTCGATCCTGCATACCCATTGTCGTCAAATGGGCAAGATACTGATCCAGAGTGTAGAAGGTTCGTCCTTGAGCGTGCGGTAAACCCTGCTGTCCTTTGTGGTCGTGTTCCAATTCTGTAGGCTCGTCTGCGGGTTGGGAGGCTTCTATCTTTGCTCTGCACCCTAATACTCCAAAAATCAGCGTAACTGTCAGAACGCGGAGAGTGAGTCGCTGTTTCATCTTGCACCATGGTTCATTAGCTTAAACATGTCAGTTCAAACTTTGTTGGTCAGACCTACATGAATATTGTAATCCAATTCAGCTTGAAGGCGCGTGGTTCTTTTGGTTTGGGCTGCTTTTACAGACTGTAACAAAGCGGAAACTCGTCGCTGTCCATTTTTTGTTTGAAATCCAAAGTTTAGAGTCCCTATATTTATGCAAAAATAGGGGTAGGCGTAATGGCAAACATTCGAGGCGATCTAAACTTTGATCTAGAAACATTTGACGACACCATCGCAAGTGATGTTGATCCGCAAGTTATGCGCTTTATCGGGCCGGATTCTATCCCTGAAAACACCTCGACGCCATACACAGTTGCTGTCGGTGGGTCGGTGTCGGGCGTTATCAACAATACTTCCGACGAAGATTGGTACGAGGTTCAGTTAGTATCTGGCCAAACTTACGAGTTTGCGCTGAACGGTAGCAACAGCATCGGCGGCGGTACTGCGCTCAGTGATCCTTATGTTCGGCTGTACAATTCATCCGGTATCCAATTGGCATATAATGATGATGGAGGGCCGGGTCTCAACTCATTGCTGACATACACGGCGACCTCGACGGGGACCTTTTATATCGCTGCTGATGCGTATAGCACCCGTCTTGGCGGATATACACTTTCGGTAAATACAGTTGCTCCGCCTAGTCCATTGGATTCGATTGATTGGGGTACTGTAGTTTCTGCAACCAACAACGTCATCAATGTTTATTTCGCCGCAAGTGGTGAAGCGTTCGGCGGTGTAACATCGCAAGGTTGGTCAAGTTACGAAACCCAACAGGCGATGGAAGCGTTTGGCGTCATTGATGATTATATCAATGTCACCTTCAACCAGGTGAACTCTACAGCCAACGCAGACTTTAACCTCGTCACCACGACAAATGTTGACTATTTGGGCACGTTTGTCCCTCCTGGCGCCAGCAACTCCGGCACCGGTGTTTTTGCTACAGATGCGCTTGGTTGGAATACAAGCGGTGGACTGGAACAAGGTGGTTATGGATTTGTCACCATGATCCATGAGTTTGGTCACGGGTTGGGGCTTGCCCATCCACATGATACCGGTGGCGCGTCTACAATTTTGCCGGGGGTCAGCAGCTCGAGCGGTGACTATGGCGACAATGCCTTGAACCAGGGCATCTTCACAACGATGAGCTACAATGACGGCTGGTCGACTGCGCCACATGGCCGACCGACGCTGGGCAGCTCCTACGGATGGCAAGGCAGTCTGATGGGGCTGGACATTGCTGCATTGCAATCCGATTACGGTGCCAGGACCAGTTTTAATGCTGGTAACAACACCTATATTCTCCCGACCAGCAATGGTACAGGGACCTTCTATTCGGCAATCTGGGATACGGGGGGGAATACGGACACAATAAGGCATTCAGGTTCGACAAACGCCATGATTGATCTTCGTGCTGCGACTTTGCAGCAGCAGGACGGTGGAGGTGGCTATGTGTCCTATGTTGCTGGCATCCACGGTGGGTTCACCATTGCCAATGGCGTGGTTATCGAAATTGCGAGCGGCGGATCGGGCAACGATACTATCACCGGCAATCAGGCCAATAACAATTTGCAGGGTAATGGTGGCATTGATGCGTTGCTTGGTCTCGGCGGCTATGACCGGTTGGATGGGGGCGCTGGCGGCGATACATTGCGCGGCGGTGATGGGGGGGACCTTCTTTTCGGTGGTGAGGATAGAGACTTCCTGTACGGCGATAGCGGCAATGACACTCTGTTTGGGGAAAATGGGCACGATCACCTAGAAGGCGGAACAGGCGACGATGCTCTGTATGGTCAAGATGGTCATGATCAGATGGACGGGGGGGCTGGAAGCGATACTCTTCGAGGCTGGACTGGCAACGACAGGTTGTTAGGCGGCGCCGAAACAGATTTCCTTTATGGCGATGACGGCGATGACACGCTGTTTGGTGAAGGTGGCAATGACCAAATGGAAGGCGGCGCAGGCAATGATACTCTGTATGGTCAAGATGGTCATGATCAGATGGATGGCGGGGCTGGAAGCGATACGCTTCGTGGCTGGACCGGCAACGACAGGTTGTTAGGCGGTGATGATAGAGACTTCCTGCATGGGGATGGCGGCAATGACTCTCTGTTTGGAGAGAATGGGCACGATCACCTAGACGGCGGCACAGGCGATGATGCTCTCTATGGTCAAGCTGGAAATGATCGACTGGAGGGCGGGGCTGGAAGCGATACGCTTCGTGGTTGGACTGGCAACGACACGTTGTTTGGTGGTGAGGATAGAGACTTCCTGTATGGGGATGGCGACAATGACTCTCTGTTTGGGGAAAATGGGCACGATCACCTAGAAGGCGGCACAGGCGACGATGCTCTGTACGGTCAAGCTGGAAACGATCGGCTGGATGGCGGGGCTGGAAGCGATACACTTCGTGGTTGGACTGGCAACGACACGTTGTTTGGTGGTGACAATAGAGACTTCCTGTATGGCGATAGTGACAATGACTCTCTGTTTGGAGAGAATGGGCACGATCACCTAGAGGGCGGCACAGGCGATGATGCTCTGTACGGTCAAGCTGGAAACGATCGGCTGGATGGCGGGGCTGGAAGCGATACGCTTCGTGGCTGGACCGGGAACGACACGTTGTTTGGTGGTGACGATATAGACTTCCTATTTGGTGACAGTGACAATGACTCTCTGTTTGGAGGAAATGGAGACGATCACTTAGACGGCGGCTCAGGCGATGATGGTCTGTATGGCCAAGCTGGAAACGATCAGATGGATGGCGGGGCTGGAAGCGATACGCTTCGTGGTTGGA